>Ga0187893_10001541_pt1 | contig 54992 bp, 36 predicted proteins | sample MA1701074metaG_FD_139574 | JGI IMG/M metagenome (GOLD analysis project Ga0187893, IMG submission 139574) | White microbial mat communities from a basaltic lava cave in the Kipuka Kanohina Cave System on the Island of Hawaii, USA - MA170107-4 metaG ...
ACGCAGGCGGGCAAGCAGGGCGTGGTCGTCGAGTTGGTTTTCTTCTGCACGATGTATGACGACGCGGTCTGGAACGCCAGCCCCATGAACGCGCGCAACAACATCAACGGCATTGGCAACGTGGGGAAGTACGAGGTGTACAGCGCGAAAGACACGGGCTTGCTCGCCATCCAGAAAGCCGTGGTGACGAAACTCGTCACCGAGCTGAACCATTTCGACAATCTCTATTTCGAGGTGTGCAACGAACCCTACGAGCGCGGCGGCCTGACGAGGGCATGGAACGACCAAATCATCGCCGCCATCGCGGACACCGAAGCCCTGCTTCCGAAGCAGCATCTCATCGCCCAGGGCTTCCCTCCGCCGTCCACGGCTGTGGCGGACCTTAACCGTCGCGTGTCCGTCCTCAATTTCCACGCCGGGAACACGGACGCCATTCGGCTCAACTACTCCTTGAACAAAGTCGTTGCCTTCGACGAGACCGGCGGCTCCGACCGCCGCGACCGCAAATACCGCACGGAAGGCTGGAATTGGATCATGGCCGGCGGCGGTGTTTTCGATCATCTGGACTTCTCCTTCACGACCGACCGCGCTGACGGCACGGCAGTCCCTTTGCCAGAGCGCACGCCCGGCGGGGGCGGCCCCGAACTGCGCGGGCAACTCCGCATCCTCAAAGACTTCATCGAAGGCTTCGACTTCATCCGGATGGCGCCGAACGACGCGGCCCTCAAGCGCAGCCACATCACGGTCTCGCAGGCTGGTGGCACCCCCGTAGTGGCCGCCAAGGCAACGGTCCGTGTTCTGGCAGAAGCAGGGAAGGCGTACGCGATCTACGTCCATGGCGGAACGCGGGCCGAGTTGGCGCTGGAACTTCCCGCCGGCAGCTACAAAACCGCATGGTTGAACACGAAGACGGCCGCGGTGGAAAAGACCGAGACATTCGATCACACGGGAGGGACAAGGTCGCTTGCCTCACCGGTCTATTCTGAAGACATCGCGCTTCGCGTGAATCGGGCCGAGTAAAAGTCCGTCGAAACGCATTGTGATTCCCGTTCCGAGCATCCGCGCGCTGTTGGTTTGGACTCTTTGATTGGATGTTATGAAGTCCTCGGTATGAAAACCATTGAACCCGTTATGGAGGCGATGCGGTCTTCGCCAGTGATGCTTCTGTTGCTCGGACCAACCCGGTGAGGAACTCCAGTCCATTCGGTCGGACACCGTGGCCGGTAAAAACGATGTCTGGCCGCCACGGCAGTAGTTTGTCGCGAATCACTCGCACGACCTGGCGGGCCTTGTCCACGTCGCCCCAACAGCGGTGGAGGATGTCCTGGTTCTCGAAGCCGAGATCTCCCGTGAAGGCGATACGCTTGCCGTCCAGGACCGTTGTGTAAATGGTCAGATCAAAACTGTGCCCCGGCACAAACAACGCATGGAACTTGAGGCCGGACACTTCGAAGTCCGTCTCGCCGCCGACGCGCGTGAGTGGCAGCGGCAGGTCCAACGGTCGCGGTGGATAAATGCCATAGTCCGTCAGCATGGGCATCAACCACGTCAGCGAGAAAGCCGCTGACTTCGGTCCGACCATCTCCGCTCCGGCCGCACGCCACAAGTAGGCGCCGCCACAATGATCCCCATGTGTGTGCGTGTGCAACACATGCGTGACCCGCTCGACGCCCAACGCCCGCAGCCGCGCCTGCGTCTGAGGGAAACCAGATACCCCGCCGGCATCAACGATGACCGCCTTGCGCCCGCTCTTGATGACCCAGATGTCGCCTACGTACGCGTGTTCACCGCGCGGGAGGCGGCCTCCCTGAAAAATCGGCAGGCCAGCTACGATCTCAGCGGGTGGTTTCGTCAACGCCGGTAATTCCGTTGCGTCAAGGGCACGGTTCCACCTCAACTTTCCGTTTTGCTCCATGCGCATCAACCGTCCGCCCGCGGTCCCCACCACGGCAAAGGCACCATCGCCACTCCACGCCAGTCGCGTGGACTCGCTGGCATCATGCTTGGCCGCCACCTTGCCCTCACGCGTGAGCAGATAAATCCAACCGTCCCAGCACGAGACCAAGGCTCGCCCGTCAGCCGGGCTCAAGGCGCAAGCTGCGACAGCGTCCGGGAACACCAACGCTTCGGCCAGGCGCGCATTCAGCGCGACGCGATAAAGCGTGCGGGCTGGTTCATCGACAGGCAGCCACGCTTCGCCGGCCACGCCACGCGCGAACCAGGACGCCGGCCAGCACCAGACTTCATTCGCGTCGCCGCTGAAGCCGACTTCAAACAAGCCCGCCTCGGGCAACAATTCGCTGAACAACTCTTTGCCGCTGCCATCGAACACGCGCAGGCGTCCACGCTGTTTGGGCAGGAAGTTCAGCACATGAATCGGCGGATCCCATTTTCCGATCGCCGGACCACTTCGTACCCAGCCCCAGACAGGGTATTCGATCACCGCCACGCGTGAGCCGTCTCGGTTCAGCGCCACCGCGGCTGTGGCGTGGCCGGGCACGAGCGCGTCGGCCGCCAGACGGAAGTCTTTCGCCAATTCGCCAAAGTCCGGCGCCGGATTGGGCAGCATCGGTGGCGTGCCAACCGATGGCGAAGCCGACCACAGTTTTTGATTCGGACTCAATTGCCACAGGTCCAATGCATCCTTGTGAGTTGCCACACGAGCCGCATCTTTGCCAAAGCTCACCCATCCAAACGCCACACGCTGACCATCAGCGCTGGCAGCCATGCGCATCGCGCGGCTCGTCGGTAACAGATTCTGTTGCTCGAAGCGCAACTCGCGCCGACCTCCTTCGGCGTCGAGAAACCACCGTGGTGGCTTGAACACCCAATCCGGCCCGCGCACGAACAACTCACCCAGAGAACTTGCCAGCCATCCGGTGCGCCAGTCGCCGCTGCCCGGACGCAGCCGCGCGAGTTGTCCATCGCGCGAGTCGGCTTCGGCAAATTCATCCTTGAGCGTGGCGGCGAAGAGTTCTGCGGACCGCCCAAACCACACCGTTGGGTCCGGCGACGTGACTCGTGAATAAGCCAGCCCCACCGCCACCGCCCGCCCGCCGGTCAGCGTAGCCACCTGCATCGGTGCCCACGGCGGGAAATGACGCCGGGCGATCACCGTGCCGTCCGGGGCCAACTGCCACACGTTGGCATCGTGGCTGAACGCCATCGTGCCGACCGTGATAAACTTTCCGTCCGCGCTGATGTCCAGGGCGGAGATCGCTTGCGGCGCCATTAACCGGCCTCGCGCCGTGACTTCAGGAACACGCGACTTCGTTGCCGGCACGGCGATTTCAACCTGGCGAACGGCGAGGTCGGCGAGAGCACTGCCATCCCAGAGCAACGCGAGTGTGAGCTTGGCCAAGGTGGCGTTAATCGAAACGATTTTCAATTCGGGCAAAATCTTTCAAACTTCGGGGCGAGATGACCCAAGTCGTCCACCCCCATTTCGTAGCATCCGGCGTGAGCCGGATCACTTCTTTTCCACCGTACGGTCCTCGCGGGTTCAGCAGAAAGTTTGATCCGACTCACGTCGGATGCTACGGCATCAGAGCGGTGGGCGTTGGAGACCAGAGTGAAACCGATTCGGTTTACCTTTCCCGCCTCTTGAGTTGTTCGTCGAGGTCGTGCGGGCGAATATGAGCTCCAAAGCAAGAGGCGAAGACGCAGGGGTAACAACCGAACTGGTTGATTTCGTCGTCATAGAGCAGAACGAACGTGGCCTGGTCGTTTGATTTGTCCGGTCGCTTTTGACCAGCCGCAACATAGACATAGGCCCGGCCCGTCAACAGTGATTTGGCTTCCAGCGGCGGCTTAAGCTCTCCGCTATCAAAAAGAATGGCGAAGTTGTCAGGGTAAGCTCCGTCGTGGTGGTGGGCGTAGGTTTGAATTGCCCACCCTATGTGCATCATACGTTCGATGTTTTTCTGCGCCGGATCGTTTTGCCCGGCTTTCCAGATCGCGTTCATCGCCTCCTCATTCGCGGCGGCGGCCCGGAAGAGATCCAGTCGTTTTACCATGAGACTACCCACCGCAGTGCCGAATGAGGCCCACGGAGGGCTCTGAGGTGCTGGAATTGATGGAGGCAACCCTTTGAGGTAGGCGCCAAGAATCCCATCCGAGTCTGAAAGTGCCACCTCAATGAGCTTTTGGGCTGCTTGAGTGGTATTCGCTTTGGCGGTTTCGAAGGCGGCGCGGTCGCTCTCCGGTGGGTTGAGGTTCAGTTCCGCCAGCACGTGGGCGTTCATCAAAGATGGATCAGCGGCCGCGAATGCCCGATGAATCCTCGATGGGAGAAACTGCGCCAACTGCAGCAGACTGGGGTTTATCGAATCCTCATTAGGGCTTGGGGGGAGCATTGCATTATTCAAACCCTGAATCGCAGCGGCATAACCGTTCACCTTTGGAGCATGTTCGGCGGCAGCGAGCCCGGCTTTCAACACAAATGCGGATGTGACTGCGCGCTGAGCAAACCAACGGTTGGTGAAGTTCGTCGCGAAAAGGTGTCCGGCCAGCGTGACAAGTATTTCAGATAGCTCCGAGCGCGTCGCTGTATCCGCCCCACGCGCCAATTCGGAGAGTGCCCGATCAATTGGCTGTATCCCGCCGCTGCCAAAATTAGTCCAGCGCGATATGGTCCAGCTCAATGCGCAAAGCCGGTCAATACCTTCGAGATGCAATGCATCGAGCGCCTTGAAAAGCGCTTCGCCGACCGCCGAATCATACAAGCGCAACTCGGAACACGCTGCTGCCTTTCTAAACGCGCCGAGCGCTTCGTTCTCCTGATTCGAGACGTGCAACAACGTGCCTTGTAAATAGTGGCCCAAAGCGTTGTCCGGGTCGCGCTGGATGAGTTTGCCGACGGACTCCTCATCGATCCGGTCCATGATGAGGGACAGGAGGGCGACAATCGGGACGTATTCGTTCCTTTGCCTCACGGCCATTTCGGCAAGTTCCTTTCGCACTGGGTCCCCAGCTTTGGCGAAAAAACAGAACCCAAGCAGAACTTCAGGATCGCTGGTCGTGGACGCCAGGGCCCGGAGATTCTCAGCGGACGCCGCCTTGTCCACCGACTCGCGGTAGGCGGGCACGTTCGGCATGCTTATCGGCAATTGTATCATCGTTCACGCTGAGACCGTTTGTTGCAGGCTGAGAGAAGCATGCAACGAAAGCCGCCACTTACATTGACACCGGCGCTCGGCAAACTGGTATCAGAATTCTTCCCGTGGGGAGAGGGCCGTGGGGAAGGTCTTCTCCTTCCTCAAGCAACGTCCTAGAAAGTGTAAGATGCGCCCCTGCTGGACGATTGGAGAAATCTTGCATTGTCTGCGTGGTGTTGCCTTGTCACTCTTGCACTCCCATGAACACCGTAACCAAAATGCGCCTTCATTGGCTCGCGAGCCTGCTGCTCGTCTCTCACGCGGCGGTTTCTTTCGCAGCCTCTCCACCCAACACACTCACCGACGCCGAACGGAAATCCGGTTGGAAACTTCTCTTCGATGGCAAGACCACGGCTGGCTGGCGTGGCTATAAAATGGAAAAGATGCCGCCCGGCTGGTCCGTGATCGACGGCGTGCTCGTTCGTGTTAAGGGAGGCGAAGGCGGCAAGGGCGCCGGGGGCGGGGATGACATCGTCACGACAGAGGAGTTCGAGAATTTCGACTTGCAGCTCGAATGGAAAACGGTCCCCAGCGGCAACAGCGGCGTTCTCTACCATGTGTCCGAAGAACCCATCACCGCGTGGCACTACGCGCCGGAAGTGCAGATTCTCGACAACACGGCGCATCTGACCCGCGATAAGCGCCAGATCGCGGCCGCCTGTTACGATCTATACGCGCCGACGAAGGACCTGGCGAAGCCGTTGGGGCAGTGGAACCACATGCGCGTCCTGGTGGATGGGGCGCACGTCGAGCACTGGTTGAACGGCGAGAAGGTGGTGGAATACGAACTGTGGAGCGACGACTGGAAGCAACGTGTCGCGAAGAGCAAGCACAAAGACCGCGCGAAATTCGGCACGTTCAAAAAGGGACCGATCGCCTTGCAGGATCACACGGATCGCCTCGAGTTCAGAAGCATCAAGATTCGTGTGCTGCCGGCGAGGGAACAGAAATGAAGCGACCGGAGGTTGAGAGTGCCAAACGCACGGCCGCATCAAACTCACTTGCTCGCCAGTCTTCTGGCGTTCGTGGCATCGACGGCGTTGGCACAGTTCGATGAATCTGTTGCGCGACGCGCATTCGGCGGTATTCAGCCTGTCCTCTCACCAGATGGGCGCACCATCGCGCTCTCGTACCAGGGTGCTATCGCGAGGTTGCCCAGTGAAGGCGGTGCGTTGACTCGCCTGACGCGGGGCGAGGGTTGGGATGTTGAACCTGCCTGGTCGCCGGACGGAAAACAGATTGTGTTCATCAACGCGCCAGGATTCAGCACTGGCCCCATTCGGCTGATCGCGGCGGAGGCTGGTTCTCTTGTGAAACTCCCGAAGGACGTTCTGGCCCGAGGACGATTGCAGTTTCATCCCGATGGCAAACGCCTGCTCGGAATGTTCGCGCTCACCGGCCAGCCGGATCGGTTGCAGTGGTTTGACCTGAATTCAGGCGAACTCACGTCGGTCAGCATCGCGTCAATTGAAGCCCATCAACGCGGCTCGATGAAATGGGCGTTGTCACCGGATGGTGCGACGATTCTCCTTGCAACGTTTCAAGATCGCCCCGGCGAACAGACCGGAAACAACGGCCCATCGACAGACTTGTGGCGAGTTCCGTCGGCTGGCGGCGAACCACAGAAGGTCACGCGCTGGCCGAGCCGTATCTACGGCCTCTGTTGGGACGCCGAAGGACGTGGCGCGTTTGTGGTTACCGATCGCGGCGTTGCCTACAATGACATCTGGCACATCCCGTTGGACCCGACGCGGCAGCGGCGGAAGATCACCTTTGGCCAGGCTGATGAAGATTGGCCGAGTGTGAGTGCCGATGGCCGCTGGCTTTTGCACACGGAGAATCACGAGCGCGCCACGGCGTTGGCGCGCATTGACCTCAAGTCAGGCCAACGTCAGACGCTCGGCATAGATCGCGTCGAATTTCGCGAACCCACCGGCAAACTACGCCTTGTCCTCACGGATGCGCACACTGGCGAGCCACTCGTCGCCCGGTTTAGCGTGAAGCAGCACGGCGGCAAGTTTCATTTTCCGCCCGGCTCCTTGTACCGTCTCACGAGCGGCATCGGCCACTTCTACGCGCGCCATAACGCGGAACTCACCGTCCCAGTGGGCCGGTTCACGCTCCAGGCCTGGCACGGGCCGGAATATTTCGTCCACAAACAGGAACTCGAAATTGCGGCCGGTGAAACGCGCGCAGTCCGGGTGGCGATGGAGCGTTGGATCAACATGCCCGAGAGCGGATGGTTCTCCGGCGAGAATCACATTCACGCTAACTACGGCTACGGCGCGTGGCACAACGATCCGGTCACAATTCGCGACCAGTGTGAAGGCGAGAATCTTCACGTCGCCAACGTTGTTGTTGCCAATTCGGACGGTGACGGCGTGTTCGATCGCCAATTCTTTCTAGGCCGGCCCGACCCGATTTCATCGTCGCGCACGATCATTTATTGGAACGAAGAATTTCGCAGCACGATTTGGGGCCACCTGACACTCGGCAGTCTCAGCCAGTTGGTTGAACCAATCTTCACCGGCTTTGGGGACACGACGAATCCGTGGGACGTGCCGACCAATGCCGACATCGCCGACCGGACGCGCGCGCGACGGGGCACCGTCAGCTACACTCACCCCGCGTCGAATCCTGAGTCACCCTACGACGGCGCCTATTCCGCGAAGGGCCTGCCGGTGGATGCCGCGTTGGGCCGCATTGATACGATGGACGTAATGGGTGGAGGCTACGATGCGTCCCGGCAGCTATGGTATCGCCTCTTGAACTGCGGTCTGCGCATCCCCGCCGCGGCAGGCACAGATGTGTTTCTCAATCGGATCACAAGTTATCCACCCGGCTGGGGCCGCTGTTATGTGAAGCTGACGAACAGGCTTGGCTACGCCGAATGGATGCGCGGTCAGAAGGCGGGCCGTTCATTCATCACCACCGGCCCCATGTTGGAATGGAGTGTTGACGGCCGTGAACCCGGCGAAACGTTGAGTTTGGACGGGCCGCGCGATGTTCGAGTGCGTGCGCGAGCCACATCGCAGTTTCCGATGAAGAGCCTCGAACTCATCGTCAACGGAGCAGTCATCTCGACAAGCGCCACCACAAACAAGGCGGGTGAACTGGTGTTGAATCAGGACGTAAACCTTGACCGTGCCGGCTGGCTCGCCGTCCGATGCACGAGCGCAAGCGGGTCAGGGTGGGCCGGTCCAATGTTTGGCGCGCACAGTAACCCCATCTACGTCGAAATGCCCAGCCGTCCGCTCGACGCTCGTGCCGATGCCGAGTATTTCCTCACCTGGATCGACCGCCTCGACGCTGACCTGAAAAAGCGCGACCGCATTCCCGTTGGCCCAGGACACGTACAGAAACAACTCGATGACGCCCGCACGTTCTACCGGCGACTAGCAAGCGCCCCTCGTTGAGATAATGAAACTCAGAATCGCTGCGACATTTGCTCTGTGGACAGTCGCTACCCTGGCTGCGCCCGAGGAACCAGCGCGGACAGGACCAGACACAGAAAAGCGATTTCCGCCGCTCAAGGTGCCAGCGCAATTCAAAGCCACACTCTTCGCCTGTGATCCGTTGATTGAATACCCCTCCGTGCTCGCGTTGGGGCCGCGCTTGAACTCGATCTTCCTGGCGCACGATTACATGACTGGGCTGGGCGAAAAAATCGTCCGCAAGGATGAGGTCAGGCTGGTCGAGGATACGGGCGGAGATGGCTATGCGGACAAGTCCACGGTCTGGGCAACCAACTTCAATTCCATTCAGGGGCTGGCCTATCATGACGGGCGCGTGTTTGTCATGCACTCACCCTTGCTGACGGTCCTGCGAGACTCGAACGGCGATGGTGTGGCGGATGAGCGTCGCGACCTTTTCAGCGGACTGGGCTGGCCGCCGGAGAAATCCACCGACCGCCTGCACGGCGCCAACGGCGTGGTGGCGGGCCACGATGGCTGGCTTTATCTCGCGCTTGGAGATCGAGGTTGTGACGTTCCCAGGCCGGAAGGAGACCGGCTCGTCCTCAATGGCGGCGGCATCCTTCGTTGCCGGCCTGATGGCTCGGACCTGCACGTCTTCTCAACCGGGTTGCGAAACATTTACGACCTTGCGCCCGACGAAGAACTGAATGTGTTCGTGCGCGATAACGAGAACGACGGCGGCAGTTACATGATTCGCGTCTGTCACAGCTTCATGGGCGCGGATCACGGTTACCCGTATCTCTATCAGGAACACCCGGAAGAAGCTCTCGCCCCGTTGGCGGATCTAGGACGTGGCTCCTCGGCCGGAGGCGTTGCTTACCTCGAACGAGCTTTCCCCGCCATGTATCAAGGCGCGCTCTTCTTCTGTGAATGGGGCAGGTCGGTAGTCATGTACCCGCGCGAAGGTAAGGGCGCTGGCTTTGCTCCAATGAAGGAAATCGAATTCACGTCTGGCGCGCCCAACGATCCCTACGGATTCAGACCGACGGACATCATCGTTGACCGTGACGGCTCGATGCTCGTGACCGATTGGGCCGACGGCCAACGTCCCAGGCGCGGACGTGGACGCATCTATCGCGTTCAATATGAAGGCGCGGGAGGACGAGCGTCCTCGCGAGCCTTGGACTCCGAAAGCTATCATGCGCGGCTGGCGGCGCAGTTAGACATCGAACGGCGTGGACGTGCTGGCGTAACGGAGATCAAGAGGCGCCTCGACCGATTGAGTGTGCTGGGACGGCTCCACGCCGTGTGGGTGATCGCGCACGCAGGCGACAGCGAAACGCTCTTCGAAATCGCGAACAGTGATTCGGACCCGCGCGTCCGCGCGCAGGCCGTGCGCGCCGTTGGAGATCTCTTTGACCCAGTCCTGGTGGAGCACAGGCTCGCGGCGACTCGGGGCGATCCGAAGATCGCCGGGCGTTTATCCGAACTGCGTCGTGGCCAGGATCCCCGGGTCATGTTCGAGGTAACTGTCGCGTTAGGACGGCTGCGCTGGAGCGGGGCTCCGAAGTGGCTCAAGGCAAACCTTGGAACGCCGGATCCAACCTTGGCGCACGCAGCGGCCCAGACGTTGCGCCGGTCGCAAAACTGGCCTGCCGTGCTGGGTTGGTTGGATACGCCGGACAATTCTCCTCTGCGGCCCATTGCAATAAGAGCACTCGCTGAACAAGCAGAAGCCGACGCCGTGGATGGACTGGTCCACCGGCTTGAGACCTCGCGCGAGCCAAAGCGGCGTTGCGAGTATGCCGACCTTCTCGCTCGGGTTCACCGAAAGCCCGGCCCGTGGGTGTATTGGGGATTTCGTCCGGGACCCAGGCCGCCCAACACCGAGTCATGGGAGAGGACCGAGGCCATCGAAAAAGCGCTGAATCGTGCGTTGAACGATCCCGATCGCGAAGTGCGGCTCGCCACGCTTCAGCAGATGGAGCGCGAGAAAATTCGTGTTCCGTCCGAAACACTGACTCGCTGGCTTCGCGGCGAAACGAAATTTGAAAGTGTCGCCGCCATCCTGTCTTCGTATGAATCCTCGAAAGGGGGCGGCTCCCAGAGCAAAAACCCGCCAGAGCGCCACGCGCGTCTGACGCAGCTCGCGCTGGCCGGAGGTGGAAACGCCGTTCGCGGCCGTGAAGTCTATCTCAACGCGGAGAAGTCCGGATGCACGAAGTGCCACCGTCTTGGTGACCAGGGCCAGGCGTTCGGTCCTGACCTCACTGGCGCCGGCCGGCGCTATTCCAGAATCCACATTATTGAATCGATCCTGGAACCGAGCCGTGCCATTGCCCCGACCTTTCGCAATCTGTCGGTGCGACTCAAGGACGGGCAGGAGCTGACAGGAGTCAGGGTCGCCGAAACGGAATCTATCCTGACGCTGGGCGATGCACAGAGCCAGTCGCACGCGCTCAAGAAGGAGCAGATTGAAGAACTGCAAATCCTGGAGCTGAGCATCATGCCCGAAGGACTCGAGAGCGCGCTCACAGACGCAGAGTTCGTGGACCTCGTGGAGTTTCTGGCTGAACAAAAATGACATGATACAAAGGTGATTATGAATGCATCCTACATTCTTGCAGCATTGGCCGTTGCACTGTTGCCGTTTCACGCCTCGGCGCAAAACCCGGCGTCGCGGCCCGTCCTCCGTAGCAGCACTGCGGAGGGTGGACAGGTTCAACTGAAGAAAGGCGACCGGATTATTTTCTTCGGCGACTCGCTCACTGCATTGGCCGTCAAGGATCCCAATGTTCCGGAGGGCAAGGGTTACGTTCCACTGGTTCGCGCCGCCTTGAAGGACGCTGGCGTTGAGGTGGACGCCGTGGCCACGGGCGGGCACAAAGTCACGGATCTCCTTAAGCGTGTGGACCGGGATGTCCTGGCGAAGAAGCCCACGTATGTGGTGATTCAGATCGGAGTCAACGACGCCAGCGCAGGAGTCACGCCGGAGCAGTTCAGAGCGCAATTGGAAGAGTTGATCGGCAAGCTGCAGCGAAGCGGGGCGAGCGTGATTCAGTGCACCTGCACCTGCCGAATCGAGGGCTACAATCCCGAGAACGCCATGGATAAAAAGCTGGATGCCCTTGCCGAGGTAGCCCGTCTCATCGCACGGGAGAAACAGCTTCCCCTCGTCGATCTTCGCCAGGCGTTTATTGAATACTGGAAAACGCACAACCCAGAGAACAAGCCCAGGGGATTCCTCACTTACGACGGCAATCACTGGACCGAGACTGGTCACAAATACGTGGCCGAACAGATGATGAAGAAATTCAAGTTCTGAGGCAGAGGATGCCTGATAGAGGCACCTGCGGCAGGTCCTCGATGAAATGCTGCAATTATCCAGAGCTTTGTCCTAGTAAGCGTAGCAGCGGACGTGAGTCCGCTCTAATTGAATTGAGAACGGACGAAATCAGAGCCGACTCACGTCCGCTGCTACGAATCTTGACGTTCATGGGACAGGCCCAGATACGTTAGCAAACGCCAAACTCCTATGAAGAATCTAAGACTATGAGCCCTGTTCTGACTCGAACCCACGAAGAGCAACCTTCCACACCATCGATGCGCGGGCTGCACCGGAGAGCCTTCATCAGATTGGCTGCCGGCGCAACGATGGCCGGCGCGGTGTGGAAACCATGGAAGGCGGCAGCCACAAAGCTGGACCCGTTGTCTCCCGGCATCAAAGTGTCGCTGCAGATTTCCACCGACGCGACTGACGAGGACCTGCAGTTCGCGCAACAGCTCGGTGTCGAATACGTGAACATCCCGACAGGTGGCAAAAGGGCGACTTTGGAGAACTTCATCCGCCTCAAACAGAGAGTCGAAGCAGCCAAGCTGAAAGTCTGGAACATCGGCAACAGCAACGTTCATAACATGCAGGAAGTGACGTTGAACCTGCCGGGCCGCGACCAGAAGATCGGGGAGTACAAGAACTTTCTGCGTAACCTGGCCAAAGCCGGGATTTTCTATACGACTTACGCGCACATGGGGAACGGCATCTGGAGCAGCGCGCGTGAAAGCACTCGCGGGGGAGCGCCGGCGCGCGCCTTCGACATGGACAAGAATCCGGTCGGACGCTGGGGTGGCAAGGAGTTCAAAGGCCCGCTCACGCATGGCCGCAAATTCAGCAAGGAAGAGCTTTGGGAGAACTACACCTATTTCATCAAACAGGTGGCACCGGTCGCGGAAGAGCTGGGCATGCGCATCGGCATCCATCCGGACGATCCGCCCGTGCCGGAGTTGGGCGGCGTGCCGCGTTGCATCTTTGGGAACTTTGACGGCTACATGCGCGCCCTGGAAATCGCCAACAGCCCCAACATTGGCGTCTGTCTCTGCGCGGGCACCTGGATGGAAGGCGGCCAGCAGATGGGCAAGGACGTCTTTGAAGCAGCGCGCGCCTTCGCAAAAATGGACAAGCTCTGGAAGATCCATTTCCGCAACGTCAGCGGACCAATCCCACGTTTTGTGGAGACCTTCGTGGACAATGGTTATACGGACATGCTCAAACTCATGAAGACGCTTTACGAAGTGGACTTCCGCGGCGCCGTGATCGCGGACCATGTCCCGACCATGGTCGGCGGCCAGAGAGTCGGCTGGGCCTACAGCATCGGCTACATCAAAGCGCTGCTGGCGGCGGTGCGTGCGGAGAAGCGGTGAACCAATCCGTGAAAGCGAGGCTTTCTCTCCCTTTCGTCGCTCGCTTGCTTGCCGCAGGGTTCTGTTCTTCCCTCTTCGTCCTGACCGGAGCCGCCGCCCCGGCAGTGAAGGCGTTTCCGACCGCTGAAGGATTTGGCGCGAATGCCGTTGGTGGTCGCGGAGGACGCATCATTGAGGTGACCAATCTCGATGATTCAGGACCGGGCAGCCTGCGCTCTGCCATGGAAGCTTCCGGGCCGCGCATCTGCGTGTTCCGGGTCAGTGGCACAATCGCGTTGAAAAGCGCGATCAAGGTGCGTACGCCCTACCTCACCGTGGCCGGGCAGACCTCGCCGGGCGGCCTGCAAATCAAAGGGACCGGCCAGCCCGACGGCGATTGGGGAGTCTGGTGTATCAACGGCGCGCACGACATCGTTCTGCGGCATCTGCGCGTGCGCATGGGCGGCAACCTGAAACACAATGCAGGCAATAACCTTCTCTTCTATGGAACGGCGGAACCGGGAGTGCATGACGTCATCGTGGATCACTGCTCGGTCTCCTGGGGTTCGGATACGCAATTAGATTGGTATGGTTCCTATCTGGATCGAGCCACCTTTCAGTGGAACCTGATTGGCGAGGGTTTCATGGGCCAGCATATCGGCGGCAATCGCGCTCCCAAGAACATCACGCTGCATCACAACCTCTACGCCAACCTCGGCTCGCGAACTCCTTTGATGCAACACGCGGACGTGTTCGATTTCCAGAACAACGTCATTTACAACTGGGGCGGAAACAATGCTTCGGTCTTTGGACAGTTCGCTCTCAACAGTTCCGCCTTCGGCAATGTCGTGAGCAATCTGTGGATCGCCGGACCGGAAAGCGGTTACCCCTATCTAAACGTCGGCAACGGGGGCCCCATGCGTATCGACGGCAAGGCCGCTGAAGCGGGCGGGACCCGGCTGTATCTGGCCGGCAATTGGGGACCGCGCTGCCCAACCGGCTGCACGAACGACTGGATCGGGCACGGCGTCAACACCTGGGACTATTATGAGTTCAAGCGCGACGGCAACACTCATCTGGTGGACCAAACTCAGTATGACGCCGCCAAGCCGTTTTCGGTTCCGCCCGTTGGATTGGATGCTGTATCGAACCTGCGTGACAAAGTGCTGCCTACCGTTGGCGCTTACAAACCTTCACGGGACTCCGTCGATCAGCGCATCGTCCAAAGCGTGCGCGACAAGACGGGCAGCTCGCGCATCAACACCACCGGCCCCTGGCCGGATCTCGCCAGTGGCGCCCCGGCGCCTCCCCTGGACTCCGACCATGACGGCATGCCCGATGTTTGGGAAAGCGCACACGGCCTGGATCCGAACAACCCTCGTGACGGAGCTGCGTTCGCGGCCAACGGCTACACGCAAGTCGAGAATTATCTGAATGAACTGGCCGGAGACCCAATTCCGTAACTCGGCGAATCCTCAGACGCGCCCGCGGGTCAAGATTGAGCTCGTATTGGCGTTTCCAGGTTTTCGTCAGGGATGGATCAGGCGGTAGAAGACGCAGCCGACGGCGGGATCAAGGGTAAAGGTCATTTGATTGGTGAAGATGGCGTTGGGCACGTCGCGCCAATTGGTGCTTAGACCGACGGAAAGGGAATTGGTTTGAACCTGGAGACGCCAGCCGATGTGATCGGCGGGCCAGGAAAGGCTGAGGAGGTTTCCTGCACGGGAGTTGTTGAGCGTAACGGGCGACGTGCTGACGACCCGGAGCATTCCATCCGTAGTGAGAGTGTTGGTATTCCAGGCGAAGCCCAGGCCCGGGCTGGTGGGGGTGAACGCCGCGAAAGTGCCCCGGTAGCTGGATGCGCTAAACAGTTTGAAAGTGGTCGAAGCGCTAATGGTTCCGGCCAGGTTAGGTAGCATCAGCGTGCCCCCGTAGTTAATGCTGGTAAGACCGCGAATGAGATCGTTCGTGCCGGCGGCGGCGTTCAGTTCCATGACTGTAACGCCCGAAAGGTTTAAAACATTGCTGATGGTCAGCGTGCCGATGGAAGCGCCGGGCGCAAGCCAGCCAGTGGACTGTACAGTAACAGGACCTCGAATGAGGCCATTGCCGCCAAGCCTGCCGCCGCCACTCACAGTAACAGCGCTGGCGCCGATGACGCCGTGGACGAGGAGAGTGCCTGCGCTGACGGTGGTGAGGCCAGTGTAGGTGTGCGTTCCGGTCAGCGTGAGTTTCCCTGCCGCCTGCTTGGTCATCGATCCGGCTCCACTGATGGCGCCAGCATAAGTCAGATCTTCGACGCGATTAAAGACAAGCGTTCCGTTGTTGTTCACGACACCGCTGCTGATTGATCCCGGCTGGCCGGGACTTCCCTGGCCGATCATCAACGTGCCCGACGTGATGGTCGTTGGCCCGGTGTAAGTGTTGTCAGACACAAGCCTCACCGTAGCGTTGGGAGAGTTGGCGACAGCGATCCCCCCAGCGCCGGAGATGATGTCGAAGAAAGATTTGTCGGAGCCACGGTTGAATTTGAGGATCGCGCCGTTGTGAACGACGACGGAGGAAGGGTTGGCGAGCGTTCCAGGGAGCAGGCCGTTGGACCCGCGCCGGCCAAGTTCGAGAGTGCCGGCGCGAATCCTGGTGCCGCCCGTCCAAGTGGCGCTTGCATTGTCGAGAGTCAGTCTTCCGCCACCTTCCTTGCTCAGCAAGCCGGGGCCGGAAACTGTGCCGGTGAAGGTTTGGTCCCACACGCCGACATCGAGGCTGCCACCGCCCGGGCCGAGGATAAGATTGCGCTGGAAAAAATATCCGCCGGACTCGGACCGGATTTGGCCGTTGTCGAGTTTGATCGCGAGCACCGCGCCGCTGGTGTTGGTTTCACTGCCAAGCTCTCCATTCGTTGGCGTGACAGTGCCGGAGGTCTGGACGATGGCGCCGTCTGAAACGGTGAGGTTGACGGTGCCCGCGGGCAACGTGCTGCCGAAGGGATTGACGCTGGCCAGATCGTCGGTGCCAAGAACCAGCCGGCCTGGCGTCGGCCCGGAGTTGATCACGCGCAACGAGCCTGGACCGCCCTGGAGCGAGCCATACCAGGTGAGCACATTGCCGTGGGTGTCGATGATGGCGTCGCCGCGGTTGGTGGAGGAATTCGTGCCAATCTTGGTCCGGCGGTTGACGCTGAGGTCGAAGGAGGTGCCCGCCTGAATGGTGGACTGATTGAGCTGGATGTCGGTGACGGTGTTGCGGGCGCTGTCGGGTAGCGGTGCGCCCAGGCTGCCATCGCCCATGATGCGGAGCGTGCCGCCGCCCTCGATGCGCCATCCGCCGGCGGCCGTGTTCGCTGTATTGATGTTGGCCGGGTTCGATAAAATGAGTGTGCCGGCGCCGAGCTTCAGCATGGTGTTCGTGCCAGCGATCTGTGAACTGATGGTCGCGGTAACGCCGGTGTCCACGTTAAGGGTGGCCGCGCCGATCATCTTCAGCATGCCAGAGTTGATCGAGTAACCAGTCGTCTTAAGGACAAGGCTGTTGATTGAAACTGTCGAAGCAGTGACCGCGCCTGCGTTGCCCCAGAACACCGCATCGCTCCCGTTAGTCCAAGCTTGAAGTGCTCCGAGGCTGAGTTCCCACCAATTGGTGTTCGCGCTGCTCCAGATACCCGAGCCGCCCAGGTTCGCGCCAGTGGACGCATTGTTGCCTCCGGTTGAGCCGTCAGTATCCCAGTATAAAGTCGCCGCCCGTCCCGCGCCGGCAAACTCCAACACTACAAGCATAGGGAGGAACACCACCGCCGCAGTGCAGAGCGCATTCCGAGGAGGGATGGAGTTCATAGACTCTCGATAGTAATCGGGCCGTGGCGTTTTTCAAATGCATAGTCTCGACATCTCGACATCTCGGCGCGGGCGCATCTGCTCAACCCGTGTGCGAGCGGCCGCGAGTGTTCTCGCCAAACAGGCTTTCGTCACACATCATCGACGACGTGAAACAATTCATTGCCTTTCTTGGTGCGCTCGTTTTTGGCGCCCTTGCGGTAGCTGCCGCTGAATCCGCGACCCCACTTACCGCAAAGCCGTCCAACTTGCGGCTCGCTACGTTCGACCTCGACGCCACTCCGCCGATTGGAAGCTTCATGGCCTACGACGCGGTGACGAATCAGTGGGATCTCGGTCTGCGGGCGCGGGGTGTCGTTCTGATGGGCGCGGGTGAACCCATTGTGCTCTGCGCACTGGATTGGATCGGCATCGCCAACGAGAGTTACGATGTGTTTTGCGCTGCGCTCGCTCACGCGGCGGGCACGTCGGCGAACCAGGTCAGCGTTCACAGCCTGCACCAGCACGACGCGCCAGACAGCGATTTCAGCGCGGAACGGATTCTCAAGGAGGCCGGCCTGGGCACGCGACAATACGAAGGCGCCTTCCAGAGGCAAGTCATTACAAATCTCGCGACGGCCGTCCGCGAAGCTCTCCCGCACGCCGCGCCAGTGACCCATCTTGGCCTCGGCGAAGCGCGCGTGAACGAGGTTGCTTCGAACCGCCGCATCTTCGGCCCGGACGGCAAAGTGCGTGCCGTGCGTTACACGGCATGTGCGGACGCCAGCCTGCGCGCGGAACCCGAGGGCACTATTGATCCCGTCGTATCGCTCGTCAGCTTTTGGAATGACGACCGCCCGCTCGCGGTGCTCAGTTATTTTGCCACGCATCCGCAGAGTTATTACCGGACTGGGATTCCGAACCCCGATTTTCCCGGCATCGCGCGGTTTCTACGGCAGCTTGCGGTTCCCGGAGCGTTGCATGTTCACTTCAATGGCGCCGGTGGGAACATCGGAGCCGGGAAGTACAACGACGGCTCGCCGGGCAACCGCCGCGTTCTTGCCGAACGCCTGGCCGACGGGATGCGCCGCGCCTGGGAAGGCACGAAACGCGAACCGCTCACTGCGAGCGCCGTAACCTGGGCCGTCGAGACCGTGGCGCTCCCTCCCTCAACAAATCTGTCCGCCGCACGACTTGAAGCACAGCTCAAAGGTCGCGAAGCCTCGTTCGTCGTGATGGGCGGCGCGAGCCGGCTCGCGTGGTTGCGGCGTTGTCAGGCTGGTCATCGCGTCCCGGTTGCCTGTCTGGGCCTGGGTCGGGCGCGCATTCTGCACATGCCGGGCGAACTTTTCGTCGAGTACCAACTGGCCGCGAAGGCGGCGCGCCCCGATCTGTTTGTGGCGATGGCGGCCTATGGCGATTACGCGCCGTGGTACATCGGCACCGCCATCGCCTACGATGAAGGCGGCTATGAGACCAGCCCCTCGGCATCCAACGTCGCTCCGGCAGTGGAAGAGGTCCTGATGGGCGCGATCAAGAAACTGCTGCGGCCAAATCCATAGATGACACGCACCGAAGTGAGCTATCACGTTAAAACGATGAAGGATTGACGAATTGGCCGTGGGCAGGAAACGTCTCGGACCGTCGCCGCCGAATTAAACCCATGAAAACATTTCAAACCACGATCACCATTGCCCTGGCCGTTTGTGCGCTTCGCGGCGCGGCGCAGGAGTGGACGCGATTTCGTGGCCCGAACGGTACCGGCATCAGCCACATCAAAACCATCCCCTCAAAACTCACTGACTCGGACATCAACTGGAAGGTCGAATTGCCGGGCACCGGTCATTCCTCGCCCGTGCTCTGGGGCGAACGGATTTTTCTCACGACTACCGGCGACAAATCCGGGGGCCTCTTCGTGCTCTGCCTGAGCGCGAAGGACGGGCGCCTGCTTTGGCGGAAGGATTTTCCACTTTTGCCCTTTGCACGTCATCAGTTCAACAGCTTCGCGGCCTCCACGCCGGCTGTGGATGGCGAGCGCGTCTATGTCGCCTGGAATGAGCCGGAGCATTTCAAGCTGGTTGCCCTGGATCACGACGGCAAGGTTGCGTGGCAACGCGACTTCGGACCGTTCGTCAGCCAGCACGGTTGTGGTATTTCCCCGATTGTCTTTGGGAACAAAGTCATTCTAGGTAACGAACAGGACGACGAAAAGGTTGTGAAAGAGAGAAAAGGCACCGGCGAAAGTTTCGTTGTGGCCGTGGACGCTTCGACTGGCAAGACCCTCTGGCAAACGCCGCGGCGCAGTGCGGTTGTCTCTTACACGACGCCCTGCGTCTACGAGCCGAAGAACAGAAATCCCGCTCTTATCTTTGCCAGCCAGGCGCATGGCATCTACGCGATGGACCCAGACACCGGCAAAGTGCTCTGGGATTACGAGCCGGCCTTCGACAAACGCACGGTCAGTTCGCCCATCATCGCTGGCGACATCATCCTCGGCTCGTGTGGAAGTGGCGGCGGCGGCAGTTTCGTCACCGCCGTCAATGCCGGGCGGGCGGGCGCTGGACGCAACCCTGAATTGGCTTACCAGATGAAGAAATCTGCGCCCTACGTTCCGACAGGTATTGCAGCAAAAGGTTTGGTCTGGCTCTGGAGCGACGGCGGCATTGTGACGTGTCTCGACGCGCCGACCGGATCCATCCGCTATCAGGAACGCGTCGGCGGGAACTACTTTGGATCACCCGTCTGGGTGGATGGCCGGTTGTTCTGCGTTTCGACAGCAGGCGAACTGGTGGTGCTGGAAGCCAGCGACCGATTCAACGTTCTGCACCGTTTTCCGCTGAACGAACTTTGTCATTCCACGCCGGCCGTCGCGCTGGGCCGGATGTTTGTTCACACCGAACGGCATCTCATCAGCCTCGGAGGCGCAGCGCGGCCGAACCGCAGCCAACACGATTAACCACGGATGGACACGGATAAACCCAGCGCCATAACTAAAGGCTTTGGAGTGCGCCGACCTGTCGGCGCTTTTGGCAGGCGACTGGTCGCCGTCGAACTGGCCAGCGTTTGGGAAACTCTCAAGCTGCTGGACGCGGCTCTGCTTAGCCGGCAAGCTGGCCAAGCGATAAAGCGGAGACAAGTCTCCGCACTCCAAATCTGCATCAGATGAAGCTTCAAATCACCTTGCTCGCGTCTCAACTGATCCTTCCGCTATGGTTTGCATTCGATTCGAATGCCGCTGACCCATTTGAGAAGCAAACCGTAGTTTACAAGCAGGTGGGTCCTCTCGGCATCAAAGCGGATGTTTACCACTACAGCGATGCCAGCGTCCGGCCCGTGGTGGTCTCTCTCCACGGCGGCGCATTGATCATGGGACATCGCGAGAGCCTCACGGGGCCCGTGAAACACTTCGCGCTCACCAATGGTTACGTGCTTGTGTCGTTCGATTACCGCCTCGCGCCCGAGATAAAACTTCCAGCGATCATCGAGGACATCGAGGATGCGTTCCGCTGGTTGCGGCGCGAAGGGCCGAAGCGATTTCACATCGACCCAGATCGTATCGCGGTTACGGGGGGTTCAGCCGGAGGTTATCTGACGCTCACCGCCGGCCACCGGGTCCAACCTCGTCCCCGCGTGCTGCTGGCGTATTTCGGCTACGGCGATCTGATTGGTGATTGGTATTCAAGGCCCAGTCCGCATCCACGCCACAACCAGAGGAAAATCACGGCCGAAGAAGCGTGGCAGCAGGTGAGCGGCCCGGCGGTGGCCGATGCCCGGGAGCGGAAAGGCGATGGCGGCATCTTCTACAATTTCTGCCGCCAGACCGGTCAGTGGCCAAGATCTGTTTCGGGATGGGATCCTCACAGCGAATCAGGAAAGTTTCACCCTTTCATGCCCGTGAAAAATGTCACGGCTGCTTATCCGCCGACGGTTTTGATCCATGGCACAGCCGACACGGATGTGCCCTTCGAACAATCGCAACTGATGGCAAAGGAATTCCAGAAGCACGGTGTCGCCTTTGAGTTCCACGAGATTGCCAACGCCGAACACGGCTTGGCCGGCGGCAATCGTGGAGAGATCGAGGAAGCCCAGCGCAAGGCCTTCGAGTTCGTGAAGCTTCATCTGGAGCGGCGGTGAGCGCGGTGCGTCTTGCCATCGCGGCCAATGCTGTTAAATACCCGTCAGCCCATGAACTCATCGCGACGCAAACTACGCGGCATTCTCCCGGTTTTCCAGACGCCTTATCACGCGGACGAGACCCTTGACCTCTCCACGTTGGAAAAGGAAATCGCGTGGCTCTACGACTGCGGCGCGGACGGCATCGTGATGGCCATGGTGTCGGAGACGTTGCGCCTGTCCAGCACCGAGCGCGAGGAACTGGCCGAGGCCGCTTGCAGATTTGGAAACTCCCGCGGCGTCGTGGTGATCAGCGTCGGCGCCGAATCCTCCAAGGTGTCGGAACACTACGCGAAGCACGCCGAGCAGGCCGGGGCGGATGCGGTGATGGCCATCCCACCGGTTTCCGTCATTCTCGGTGAAGCCGAACTGGCGGCTTATTACTCGCGCATCATCCAAGCCATCAGCATTCCCGTCATTGTCCAGGACGCGAGCGGTTACGTCGGCCGGCCCATGAGCATTGCCATGCAGGCTCAGTTGCTCGATGAGTTCGGTCCCGAGCGCGTGATGTTCAAGCCGGAGGCCAGCCCCATTGTTCCGCGTTTGATCGAGTTGCTGAAGGCCACGGCTGGGCGCGCGTGCGTTTTCGAGGGCACCGGCGGCATCGCACTCGTCGAATCGCACCAACACGGTGTGGTCGGCACCATGCCGGGCGCGGACTTGATTAAGGCCCTTGTCGCACTATGGCGCGCCCTCGAAGCCCGCGACGCTGCGAAGGCGAAACGCATTCACGAACCATTGGCCGAAATCATCTCGATCCAAACCAGCCTTGATGCCTTCCTCGCCGTCGAGAAGCATTTGCTTTTGCGACAGGGCATTTTCAAAAACACGATGGTCCGCGGCCCGGTCGGATTCCAGCTCAACAACGAAACTCGACACGAGGTGGACCGCCTGTTCGAGAGACTGATGGGAGCCATCACCTGACTTCCGCAAGGGCATGGGCGAACCGCAATCAACACCCGGTCCTGCGAACGCCCGCCCGACGAAGACCCGCTTCCTTGTCCTCGCCTGGCTCTGCGCCGCGGCCGCGCTCGCCTATGTGAGCCGCAATTCCATCGCCGTGGCCGAGAGCACCGTGCGCAGTGACCTTGGGCTGACGAAGCAACAGTCCGGCTGGCTGATGAGCGCCTTCTTCTTCAGCTATGCGCTCTGCTCGATTCCCGCGGCGCAGTTCGGACAACGCATCGGTTCCCGTCGCGCCCTTCCGCTCTTCGCGACGGTGTGGTCCGCTGCGACCGCCGTAACGGCGTTCGTCGGTGGGCTCGGTGGTTTTCTCGTCACGCGGATTGTGCAAGGCGTCGCACAGTCGGGGCTGTTTCCGACGACTACGATCACGATCGCGAACTGGTTTCCTCTAACAGGACGCGCCTTCGCCGTGGGCGCGCTTGGCAGTTTCATGTCTCTGGGTGGCGCAGTATGCGCGTGGCTCACGGGCGTGCTGCTCGAGGTGTTCGAAGCTCGTGTAGCGCCTGGCTGGAACTGGCGGCTCACGTTTTTGCTCTTTTCGCTACCGGGGATGGCCTGGGCAATCTGCTTCTGGTGGTGGTTCCGCGACGAGCCGGGCGAGCATCGGGCAGTGAACGAAGCGGAGCTTCGAGTGATCCAGGAAAGTCAGGCTATGGTGCCCCCTCTCCCTTCCCTCTCCCCCGCTCCGAGCGGGGGAGAGGGTGAGGTTCGAGGAGAGGACGGCCGTCAAATACAGGAACCCCTCTCCCCAGCCCTCTCCTCGCGAGGCACGAGCGGGGAGAGGGAGAAATCGGGAGCAGTTTCGGGATGCGCTCCCGCGCCACCCACACCGTGGCTCGCCCTTTTTTCCAGTCCGGCCCTATGGTGGCTTTGCGGGCAACAGGCATTCCGCGCGGCCGGCTACATCTTTTTCACGAGCTGGTTCGCCACTTACTTGCAGGAAACGCGCGGCGTCAGCATTGCTCACTCTGGTTTTCTCAACATGCTGCCGCTGATCGTAGTTGTCGTGGCCGGGATGGTAGGTGGCGGCTTGTCCGACTGGCTGCTCAAACAAACCGGCCGCCGCGACGTGGCCCGCCGATGGATGAGCATGGTGAGTCTGCTGATGTGCGCGGGCCTGATCTTCCTGGCGTTGACGATCGAGAATGCGCTGACCGCGGTGCTGGTCATCAGCGCGGGATCGTTCTTCGCGGCGCTCGCGTCGCCGTGTGCCTACGCCATGACGATTGACATGGGCGGGGCACACGTGGCGACGGTCAACGCCACCATGAACATGATGGGCAACTTTGGCGCCTGGGCATTTCCGATCCTGGTGCCGTGGCTGCTGGCGCGCTTCGGGAATTGGGACGCCGTACTCATCGTCTTTGGCACGCTCTATGTGATGGGCGCTTTGTTTTGGTTGCTTCTCAAACCGGAGGGAACAATCGTTGAACAAGCCTTGTGCCGGGAAACCAGGTAGCAATCATGCCCCAGCCGTCCATCACTGAAGTCAACACGCCACAAAGCCGCTGTCGTTTTGCGATTGCCTGGGCTGACATCACTCCCCCCGCCGGCATCTACCATCGCATGTGGGGGGCCGCGAAACACGACCGCGCGACCGGCGTGCATCGACCGCTGCGCGCCACGGTGGCGATGTTCGCGGCCAGTTCTCCCTCTCCCCCATCGGGGGTGAGGGGGATCTCGTCGGAGCAGCTTCAAATCCTCCTCGCCCTCGATCATTGCGTGCTCGGCGCGGTGGAACACGACCAACTCATCTCGCACATCGCGCAAGCCAGCGGCCAGCCGAAAGAAACCATTCTCGTTGTCTTTTCCCACACGCACGCCGCAGGTTTGATGGGCCTCGAACGCGCATCTTTGCCAGGTGGCGAATTGATTCCGGGCTATCTGAGCTCCGTGGCCGAGCGGGCCACGGGACTCGTGAAAGAATGTTTAGGTCGGCTTAACCCAGTCGGCATTGTTTATGGCCAGGGACGTTGCAACCTCGCGGCGCATCGCGATTTCTTCGACGGAGGCGGGAAGCAGTTCGTCTGTGGCTTCAATCCCAGCGCGCCGGTGGACGACACCGTGCTCGTCGCACGTGTAACGAACGGAAGTGGCGAACTGGCGGCCACCATCGTCAACTACGCCTGCCATCCGACGACCCTCGCGTGGGACAACACGCTCATCAGCCCGGACTACGTGGGCGCCATGCGTGAAGTCGTCGAGCAGGCGACGGGCGTGCCCTGTCTCTTCCTGCAAGGTGCGAGCGGGGAGCTCGGACCGCACGAGGGCTATGTCGGTGACACGGCGGTGGCTGACCGTAACGGACGCCAACTCGGCTACGCCGCGCTTTCCGCGCTCACCGCTCTGCCGGCGGCGGGCACACGCTTTTGCTACACTGGCCCGGTCGTAAGCGGTGCGACGCTCGGCGCATGGGCGCACGGGCCACTGCCAGCGAACGAGACCGAGCACAAAAAACTCTGGCAACTGTGGCGCTGGCGCGAACCGCTCCCATATCGCCCTGGTCAACCCAAGACCGAACAGGTCGAAGCCGAGTTGAAGCGATTTCAAGCCGACGAGGATTCCGCTCGAGCTGCTGGCGATAACCAGCGCGCCGCCGATTGCCGGGCGATGGCCGAGCGCAAGCGGCGCCTGCTGTACCGGCTCTCGCAATTGCCCCGCGGTGATGCGTTCCCATTGCAGGTCGTTCTGTGGCGCATGGGCGACGTGTTTTGGCTCGGCGTGCAAGGCGAGAGCTACAGCTTGCTGCAAACCGAACTGCGCCGCCGCTTCCCTGGCACACCGATCATTGTGGCCTCGATTGCGGCGGACTGGGGTGCGTCATATTTGCCGACGAAGGAGACTTACGGCGCAGGAATCTACCAGGAGTCTATCGCCGTGGTGGCAGCAGGCAGCCTGGAGCAGTTAATCGAGTCAATCTCGACGCGAATCGCCGCTGCGAGGAATGTTTCGTAGGAAGACTCAATGCGCTACGGCAGTTCGTTAAAGTAGCAGCCGACGTAAGGAGGCTCTAATCTCTATCCGATTCCCGAGGGGACTTGAGCCTCGTTACCTCGGCTGCTACAAGAAAGGATTCTGAAACCACCTCGCCTTCATTTGGGCTGCGGGGCTTCGACTCGATACAGATGGGTCTTGCTTCTCAGGAAGAAAGCTTTGTCGGCCACCGCGGGTGACGCCATGAAGCCGCTCGCCAGAATGTTCGTCGCCAAAACCTCCAAACTGCGACCCGGCTTGAGCGCAAGGGTGGTGCCTTCCTGGCTGAAGAAGTACAGCCTCCCATCCGCGTAAATCGGCGACGCCGCGTATTTGCCGCCCACGCGTTCCGTCCACACGGTTTGTCCGGTGGCAGCTTCGAGGCAAGTGATGAAGCTCTCATCAGCCGCCGTGTAAATCAGGCCGTCCACGAGAATCGGCGACGCATATTTGCCCACGCGTGTCTTGAGCTTCCACACCACGCCGGTGTCGGTTACGTCTCCTTGCCCATCGGTCTTCACCGCCCACAATTCTTTCTTCGTCAGGCCGGTGACGATGAAGGCCAGGCCCCGATCAAAGAGAGGTCTGGGCGCGACCGACCAGTCACTGTATTGCACCTTCCAAAGCTCACGGCCTGTGCGTGGGTCGTAAGCATACGCGGCCTTGGCGCCGGCGCTGAGCATCTGAGGTTTCCCAGCGGCGGTCACGATCAGCGGCGTGCTGTGGGCTTTGCGCAGATCTCCGTCCTTGGCCATCTGCCCAGGCACATTCTCGTCGTTCCAAATGACCGAGCGGTCCGTTTTCCAGACGGTCTTCCCAGTCTTCTTGTCGAGAGCCACATGATATTGCAGATCGGCTCCGTCCATCGTCAGAATCAGCAAGTCTTCGAACAGGACCGGTGACGAAGCCGGGCCGCGATAATGACGACACGGCAGATCGTCCCGTTTCCAGAGCACCTTGCCCGTGGTCGAGTCCAGGCACGCCGTCCCAAAACTCCCGAAATGGACATAGACCCGGCCCGGCTCCATCACCGGCGACGGCGTGGCGTATGAATTCATCGAGGCACCGTTGCCGAGCGACTCCGGGTTCTCGTTGTGGAAAACCTTTTCGTTGAAGAGAATCTTTCCGGTCTCGGCATCCAGGCAGATGGCGAAGAAGTCATGGCCATCGACCGTTGCCGTGGTCAACCAGACCCGGCCGCCCATCACCACCGGCGTGGACAAACCCTTGTGCGGAATCTCCGTCTTCCACTTGATGTTGTTCGTCTCGCTCCAGTAAAGCGGAAGGCCGGCGGCCTCGCCGGAGACGGAAACATGCCCATCACCGCGCGGCCCGCGGAACTCCGGCCAATCAGCTTGCGCTATCGCTCCACCCGCCGCGAACATGGCGAGCGCAAAAAGAAAACTGCTCAGGCCCACGTTGGTTGATGCACTTCCAGAAAGATTGAACGACTTTTTTTGAGGGTTCATGCCGACAGCGTGATATGAAGGTTCTGCCAAGTCAACGATGTGGCTGCGGGACTACCTCGAGTTAGCGCGCGATAAAGTAGGACAGGCATCCCGCCTGTCCAGGGCAGGCTGGAAGCCTGCCCTACGTTGTTTGAGCCGTCAGGATCCGCTGATAGATCCGGCTGCCTATGAATTGCGCCCGCGCCCCCAGCTCTCGCTGAATGCGCAGCACCTCGTTCCACTTGGCCATCCGCTCACTGCGGCAGAACGAACCGACCTTGAGTTGTCCGGCGTTGGTCGCCACGGCCAGATGAGCGATAAACGCATCCTCTGTCTCCCCGGATCGAGCCGAGATCACCGGCAGCCACCCGGCGCGTTGCGTGGCCTGGATCGCTTCCAGGGTCTCGGTCACCGTGCCGATCTGGTTCAATTTGATCAGCACCGCATTCGCAATGTTGAGCTCAGCCCCCTTCCGGATACGTTCAATGTTGGTCGTGAACAGATCGTCGCCGATGAGCTGAATGCGATGACCGACAAGTTTTCGCATCAGCGCCCAGCCTTCCCAATCTTCTTCTGACATCGGGTCCTCAATCGAGATGATTGGATATCGATCCACCCACGATGCGAGTAGTTCGGCGAACGCAGTTGAGGAGAAACACCGCCCTTCAAGGCCAAAGCGATACTGGCCGTCGCGATACAAATCCGATGCCGCGATGTCGAGCGAGAGGGCCACCTGCCGGCCTGGTTCATAACCCGCGCGCTTGATCGCTTCGATCATCGCCTCAAAGACGGCCTCGTTGCGGTCGAAGGCCGGCCAGTAACCGCCTTCATCCGCGACACCCGCGAGCAGACCTCGCTCTTTGAGCAGTTCTCCCGCGGCTTGAAATATATTGAACGTCATCTCCAGGGTCTGCTCGTAAGTCGTCGCGCCGGTGGCGACGATCATGAAATCCTGCACATCGATGCGGCCATTTGCGTGTTTGCCACCGCCGAACAACTGAATCTCTGGAAGCGGGAGAAGAGTGCCGGTGTCCTTTCCGAGGTAATCGAATAGGGATTTTTGCTGCGCTGCTGCCCCCGCGCGGGCCGCTGCCATCGACACGGCAAGAACAGCGTTGGCGCCCAGGCGTGATTTGTCTGGCGTGCCGTCGAGCTCAATCAGGCGCCGGTCCAACGCGGCCTGATCGGTCACGTCCCATCCAACGAGTGCCACGGCGATCTCTCGTCGGATGTTTTCGATGGCATGAAACACCGAACGCCCCCGAAACCGTTTGGGATCACGATCGCGCAGTTCCAACGCCTCGGTGCGGCCAGTCGAGGCGCCCGAAGGCACCAGGCCTTGCCCGCGGACACCGGACTCAAGCGTAATCACGGCTTCAACCGTTGGGTTGCCTCGTGAGTCGAAGATTTGAAAGGCGTCGATGTCGCGAATCTTCATTGGGTCGCCAGCCATCTTCGCCAGTTGTCCGTAATTTCTTCCATCGCAAAAGCGCCGGCCGGCAGCATTCTGCCAACAAAGTCTCGCACCAACTCCTTCTTGCGATCCTCGACGATGTATTCGACGGGTGATTTGCCGTCAATCCGCGCCAGCATCAACATCAGGAGCAAGCGTCCAATCCGAGAGAACAGATCCCCATCGAATCGCTCAGCAAGGCCGGCGCGATACTCGGACCAGAAAGCGAAAGCCAGTCGAAAGTAATCCTCGCGCCACGACGGCAGGTGGAGCGCCTTCAAAAAAAGATGATTCAGCAGGAACGCGGCGTCGAATGCAGAATCTCCAAACCAGGCCGCTTCGCAATCGAGCAATACCAGTCGCTCCGGACTGATGAGGATATTCTTGGGACTGAAATCACCATGCACCAAGACCAAGGCTGTCCGGCCCTCGCGCTTCTTGCCACTGCCAGGGAACGGCGCTGGATTTTCCCTCTCCTCCATCGGATGGAGGAGAGGGTCAGGGAGAGGAGGCTCCATTTTCTCTGAACTTCCCCTCTCCCCGCTCGTGCCTCGCGGGGAGAAGGAGTGGCGGACATAGCAGTGTCCAGATACGCCAGTTCGGCCCAATCGTTCCGCTTCTTCCTCGAACAAGTTCCTCAGTTTCGGGTGACGCGCGCCTGTGGTGAGAAGGTAGGGTTCGACGCGCAGGGCAAAGAAGTTTCCCCACGTCCGAAATCTCGCCTGCACCTCGGCATCGCCCAATGAGGCGGCATGAATCGTCGCCATGAGCCGCGCGGCGCGAGCCGCATCTTCTTCCCGGGCCACGCCTCGGAGCAACTCGATCTTCCAATTCGCGAATCTCTCATCCAGGAACTCCATTGCGAACAAGCCGGCCTCAGTGTCACGAAACAAGATGCGCGGCACGCTCCCGGGAGCGAGTCGATACAGGTAGGCCAGGCAGTCGTGTTCGATGCTGTTCCGCGCAGGATCCGCGAACCAGTCATCCCGCACGTTTAATTTGGGCAGCGCCCGCTTTACGACGAAACGCTCCGGACCGTCGGTCACCAACCAGATTTCACTCGAAACACCACCGGCAAGTGGGACCGCTGTGGCCTCCGGAGATCTGACTCGACCGGCTTGCTGGAGACGACAAAGCAATGCATAGGAATCCATCGAACTTCAGTCGGAACACTGGCAGGCTATCACTCGGCCGTAAATAACTTCCACGCCGTTCGAGGCCGCAGAGCGGTTTAGCAGCCCGTTAAGAGGTAGCATCCGGCGTGAGCCGGATCTGATCTCATTGCGTTTCTCGAAGACATAATGATCCGGCTCACGCCGGATGCTACGAGTAGATGGGGGTCTTGAATTCGCGGGAGCACCATGGATCGCGCCGTGCTGGAAGCCGGCGCTCCGGCGACCCGTTCGACCTCGGGCCGAGGAAAGAAGTTTGAGCCTGCCCGTGTGGACTGCTACACGAGACGCATGAAAATCAAACGGATCCAAACGCTCGTCTGCCACGCGCGGATGCGGAACTGGGTGTTCGTGAAAGTTGTCACTGACCAACCCGGCCTCATCGGCTGGGGCGAAGCCACGCTCGAATGGCACACGCGCGCAGTGGTGGGCGCCATCGAAGACATTTCAGAACTGCTCATCGGCGAGGACCCGACGCGGCCGGAACATCTCTGGCAGATGATGTATCGCCAGCACTTCTGGCACGGACACGGCATCGTCCGCGCCACGGCGATCTCCGGCATCGACCTCGCGCTGTGGGACATCGTGGGCAAGGCCGCCGGGTTGCCGCTCGCGAAAGTCTTTGGGGGACCAGTGCGCGATTACATCCGCACCTACTGCCACCTCGGCGGCGGGCGGATGGAAGACATTTACGAAACTCCCGTGGACAACGCGAAGCGCTTCGCCGACCTCGCTCGCGCCGCCGTCGCGGACGGCTTCACTGCTTTCAAGAGCATGGCGGTGCCGTGCACGATGCCCATAGAAGGCTTGAAGCCGGTCAAAGCCGCGGAAGCGTGCGTCGCCGCGATGCGCGAAGCGGTGGGCGACGGCATTGACATCATGGTGGATTGTCACGCGCGTCCGTCACCGGCGATGGGCTTGAAGTTCGGCAAGGCGCTGGATCCGTATGGACTCTACTTCTTCGAGGAGCCGTGCTGGCCGGAATGCGTCGCAGGTCTGGCGAAGATCAACGCTGCTCTCACCACGCCCGTTGCCACCGGCGAGCGCATCACAAACCTTGAAGCCTTTCGCGAGCTGTTCGACGCGCGCGCCTGCGAGGTCTGCCAGCTCGATCTCACGCATTGTGGCGGCTTCACCGCGGCGCGGCGTATCGCTGCGCTGGCGGACGCGCACCGCATCGCCCTTGCACCACACAATCCGCAGGGACCGGTGAGCACGGCGGCCTCACTGGAATTCGGCTTCTCGCAACCGGGCTACATCATCTGCGAGACCGTCCACAGCGATGTGCCGTGGCGGCAGGACGTGGTGGAGGAAGGATTCACCGTCGAACCCAAAGGCCGCCTTGTGCGGCCCAACAAACGCCCTGGACTCGGCATTAGCATCAATGAGAAAGCGGTAAAGAAACATCCGTTCCGGCAGGAGATAGCCCAGCGCGTCTTTTACAAGGATGGCAGTGTAGGTGACTGGTAACCTGCCGCAGTCCGCTGCGGCAAAACGGGAGCCAAAAGAGGGTTGTCGCTCGGACCTATTTTGGGCATCCTCCCGTTACTCATGAAGTGGCGTTTGCGTCATTTCGTCCTGGCGTGCGCTGTCTTTGTCATCGTCGATCGGCAGTCCTCCGAAGCGGCGGCTGTGGAACCTCGCGACAGTTCGAAGGCATCGCCGGCGGAAATTGATTTGGCGAAGGCACGCCAGTTTTGGGCGTTTCAACCGGTGAAGTCGCCGCCGGTTCCCAAAGTTCGGAGTTCACGATTCAAGATCCAGAATCCGATCGATGCTTTCGTTCTCGCGCGATTGCAGGAAAAAGGTCTTCAGCCAGCTCCGCCGGCCTCGAAGGCGGAGTTGATCCGCCGTCTTTCTTTCGATCTGACTGGCTTGCCGCCGTCGCCGGAGGAAATCAAGGCGTTCGTGGAAGACCGACAACCGGAGGCCTACGACCGGTTGGTCAACCGCCTGCTGGAAAGCCCACACTTCGGTGAACGCTGGGCGCAGCATTGGCTGGACGTCGTTCGCTATGCGGAGACGGAAGGTTTTGAATACGATCGCCACCTGCCCGAAGCGTGCCGGTATCGCGACTACGTCATCCAATCCTTTCAACGCGATAAACCATTCGACCGGTTCGTGACGGAACAAATCGCGGGGGATGAGTTGGCGGCGGATGACAGTGAAGGCCCGACCGCCGCGATTTTTCATCGGCTCGGTCCGGTGCGGCGCAACGCGGGCAATCCGGAGATTGCTCTCAGTCGGAACGAAGTCCTGACCGAGCGGACGGACGTGATCGGCGCGGCGTTTCTTGGCCTGACGGTGGGATGCGCGCGTTGCCACGATCACAAGTTGGATCCCATTTCGCAGAAGGATTATTACCGGCTTCAGGCGTACCTGGCCGGAACACAGGAGAACGACATCCTCCTCGTTCCACCGGAAGAGAAGAAGGAGTGGGAAGCAAAGACCAAGGGGGTGAACAGTGAATTGCGCAAGCTGCGCAATGCGGCGGATCGGGCGGAGGGCGAGGAGCGGACCAAACTGAACGAGCAGATCAAGGCGTTGGAAGCCAAATTGCCGCCCTATCCGGCAACGATCCCGAGCGTGCACAACGACCCCGCGCAGCGAACCGAGATTCATGTGTTGAAACGGGGCGAGTGGGAAAAGAAGGGCGAAGCCGTGGCACCACGACCCTTGAGCGTCCTGGTCGAAGAGAGCCTGTCCGAGTTACCGGCGGACTGTTCCAGTCCCCGGACCCAACTGGCGCGGTGGCTGACCGATCCCAGCCATCCGCTCACGTCGCGGGTCATCGTCAATCGTCTTTGGCAGCATCATTTTGGCGTGGGCCTGGTGAAGACCGCGAACGATTTTGGAAAGAATGGCGAGCGGCCAAGTCATCCGGAGTTGCTGGACTGGTTGGCGACGGAACTGGTCAAGGAAGGTTGGCGGTTGAAGCCGCTGCATCGCTTGATTGTTTTGAGCAGCGCTTACCAGCAATCAACCCGCTCTCTGACAACCGAGACTGCAACCAAGACAGACCCAGAGAACCGGCTGTTGTGGCGGTTCAATCAACGTCGGCTTTCGGCAGAGGAAATTCGCGACGTGATGCTCGCCGTCTCGGGTCAAATGAATGAAAAGGTTGGCGGTCCGAGTGTCATGGTGCCGGTGGACAAGGAATTGGTCCACCTGCTCTACAAACCGGCGCAATGGGAGGTCGCGCGAGATGCGGCCGAGCATCACCGCCGTTCCATCTATCTCATCGCGAAGCGCAATCTGCGTCTGCCATTCATGGAGACGTTCGATCAGCCCGCACTGCTGACGAGTTGCGGCCGGCGTGAGTCCAGCACACACGCGCCACAGGCGTTGGAGATGCTGAACGGCCGGCTCTCGAACGAACTCGCGGAGGCTTTCGCGCAACGGCTGGAGAAGGAGGCGCACGCCGACCGTCCGCGAATCATCGAGCGAGCTTACTGGCTGGCGGTTGGCCGTCCGCCGACGTCCAAAGAGCGTTCGCTTGCCCTGGCTTTTTTGAAGGAGCAACCGCTGAAGGAATTCGCTCTGGCGCTGTTTAGTCTGAACGCCTTCATCTATGTCCAGTAGCCCGCCTCAACATGTGCGTGTGACCAGGACCCGTCGGGAGTTCCTCCGCGACTCCTTTTGCGGGTTCGGGTCGCTCGCGCTGGCGTCGATTCTGCACGAGCAGCAGGCCCGCGCCGACGGGATCAATCCGCTGACAACGCGACCCCCTCATCACTCCGCGAAGGCTAAGGCCGTGATTTTTCTATTCATGGCCGGTGGGCCGAGTCATCTGGAAACGTTCGACCCCAAGCCGCTGCTCAACCAACTCCACGGCCAGCCAAGGCCGAAAGAGTTCGGCGAAGCGAAATACCAATTCGTCAAGGCCGGCGCGAAATTACTCGGCAGCAAGCGGACCTTTGCGCGCTTCGGCCGGAGTGGGATCGAGGTCTCCGATCTTTTCCCCCATCTCACTTCCTGTGTGGATCGCCTGGCGGTGATTCGTTCCTGCTACGGCGACATGGTCGTCCACTCCGCCGCCCAGTATGAACTGTTCACGGGCCGCGTGGTGCCCGGCTATCCGAGCATGGGCTCGTGGATAACGTATGGCCTGGGATCGGAAAGCGAGTCACTCCCTGCCTACGTCGTCATGCCGGATCCGAAGGGCGCGCTGGAAGCCGGACAACCGATGTATGCGAACGGCTTTCTGCCGGCGGTCTATCAGCCCACCATGTTTCGACCGGGCAACCGGCCGGTGCTGAATCTGGAGTTGCCCGAAGGTGTGACGCTTGCCCAACGCCGCCGCACTCTGGACTTCATCCGGAACCTGAATCGCGCGACACTGAGTCCGGCGGATGAGGAGTTCAACGCGCGGATCAACGCTTACGATCTCGCCTTCAAGATGCAGACGGAGTCGCCGAAGGTGTTTGACGTTTCAAAGGAGCCGCAGGAGACGCTCGACCTTTACGGCATCGGCACCCAGCCGACGCACGATTACGGCCGTCGCTGTCTGCTTGCGCGCAAGTTGGTGGAAAACGGTGTGCGCTTTGTCTGCGTGGTAGCAGGCGGTGGACCGGGCAACATGCAGTGGGACGCCCACAATGACATCGAAGAGAATCATCTACGCAAAGCCGCCGAGACCGACAAGCCGGTGGCGGGGCTATTGAAGGATTTGGAGCGACGCGGGCTGCTGAACAGCACGCTCGTGTTGTGGGGCGGCGAATTTGGCCGGTCGCCAGAAGCCGAGTCAGGCAAGGGCCGCGACCATCACAATCTCGGTTTCACCATGTGGATGGCGGGCGGCGGAATCAAAGGTGGCCAGGTCGTGGGGGCTACCGATGCGATTGGCCTGCGCGCCATCGAGAATCCGGTGCATTTCCGCGATCTCCACACGACCATTCTGCACCAACTCGGCCTCGACCAGAGTCAACTCACCTATCCTCATCTGGGCCGGAATGAGCGGCTCACGTTCGTCGAGGGGAGAGTCATCGAACAGATCGTTTGACCTGCCGCACTTCGTGGGAAGCGAAGATTACATTGGGGCCCTTGAACCAGCGATTGGAGCGCCGGCTTCCAGCACGGCTTGAAACCTTGGCTTCTCCAACGCGCCGTGCTGGAAGCCGGCGCTCCGGTTCAAGGGGAGGACGTGCCCTCGCTCCTCAGGCTACAACTTTTTACACTGCTCTGGTTGCGGTGAGGTTATTCGCTGGCGTACGCGGTCATTCTTCGACAGACTTCGATCCGCTGACGTGCCTTGGCCATGCGTGCTTCGTTTCCAATCTGCCGTCCAATGCTGCTGGGGATCTTGATCGCGCTTGTTCCGCTGCATGCCGCCAGCGGCGGGGTAGTCATCAACGAGGTCATGTACCATCCGCCCGACGATCTGGACAACCTTCAGTTCATCGAGCTGTTCAATTCGAGCGAATCAGCGGCAGACCTTTCCGGTTGGAGCTTCAGCAAGGGGGTTAAGTTTACCTTTAGTTCGGGCACGAAGCTGGCCCCTGGCGCCTTCCTGGTGGTCTGCCGCAAACGTGCTGACTTCGCTGAACGCTATGGCGGCGGCGTCCCTATCGCGGGCGAATTCGAGGGCAAGCTCAGTCATGGCGGCGAACGTCTCGAATTGCTCGACGGGCAAAAACGGATCGTGGACGCGATGGCATACTCCGACCATGCGCCGTGGCCGTTGTCGGCCGACGGTGGTTCGGCATCGCTGGAGCGGATCTGTCCGCAGGCGGCGGGAGCGGAGGCATCGAATTGGGCCCCGTCGCGGTTGCCCGCAGTGGTGCGTCTGTCTGGCTCACCTGGTCGCACGAACGACTGTTTTTCGACGAACCTCCCGCCGGTCGTTGCCGAAGTCGCTCTCGCACCCGAAACGCCTGCGCCGGATCAAGCAGTGACCGTGCGAGCGACCGTGGCAGATGAGGATGGCGTGAAGAGCGTGATCTTGCTCTACCGCCTGGCGACTGCGGGACGCCTGGCTGAGGAGAATGTGCTTCCGATGCAACGCGTGTCCGGCGACGAGCGCAGCGGGCGCTTCGAGGTCACAGTTCCTGCACAGCCCGCCGGCGCACTCGTGCGCTATCGTTTTCACGCAATTGACGGCGTCGGCACGGAACGGATTTTTCCTTCCACCAACGATCTTCGTCCCTCGTTCACCTATTCGACATTCGTCAACACGAACACGTCACGGGTTCCGTTCGGATTTGTCCTCCATCCGTCAGGCGAAGAGTCCCGCCTGCAAAGCCGTGGGGGCGGATGGCTCGGACGCATGAACCTCACGCCGTCACGAGGTCAGGATGCGTTCATTTATCTGCCGCCCAATAACGGCGCAGTTCAGACGTTTGATCACGTCCGCGTTTCGCGGCGCAACGGCGGTTTCAAGGTCCGCTTCCGCAAAGACCAGACCTTGCACGGCATGACGACGGCAAACGTGATCTTCGAGAATGAACCGCGGCGCGTCTTGTCTGAACCGCTCGCGTACGAGCTGTACCGTTTGGCGGGTGTGCCTGCTGAACTCACCGAGCACATCCGCATGTGGGTGGATGGCCGGCTGCTCGGCTATCACTTGCTCGTCGAGCAGCCAAACAAATCGTTCCTTCGCCGTCATGGCCGCGACGACACCGGCAACCTTTACAAACTGATCTGGTATGGAGGCGACGTCATCAGCAAACACGAGAAGAAGACCAATCCCACCACCGGGCACGACGACCTGGTGGCTTTGGTTCGCGGGCTGGAGCAGAAGAACGGGGCGGCGCAGTGGGACTTCATCGAGCGGCATTTCAACGTGACGAATTTCATCAACTACTTTGCCGTAAACATGTGCATCCAGAACTGGGACGGCTTTTTTAACAACTACTTCACGTATCACGACACCGGCGGCACCGGAAAATGGGAGATCTATCCCTGGGATGAGGACAAAACGTGGGGCGATTACGACGGAGCATCATCGCGCTACGACTGGTATACCCTGCCGCTCAGTTTCGGGATGAATGACGCTGCATCAACCAGCCGCAGCACCCGGCGGGGTTTTGACGGATGGTGGCGTCCACCAGGTTTCTTCTCCGGCCCGCTGCTGGCCAACGCGGAGTTTCGCCAGCGTTTCCTGGGACGCTTGCGTGAGCTTTGCCAGACCATCTTCACGGAGGCGAGAATGCTCCCCATCATCGATGCGCTGGAGAAACGGCTTGAACCGGAAATCCCCGTGCGTGCGCGCACGTTGCGTGAAGGCACGGCACAGGCGTTGACGGAATTCCGTGCGGACATTGAATCGTTTCGCCGGCAGGTGACGAACCGCCGAAAGTTCATCCTCTCCGAGTTGGACAAGAAACAGTGAAAGGTCTTCATCAACCTCCTTCGCGCTTACATGAAAATTAGGATGCTTTTGTGTTGCGCGGCGGCGCTCTGGGGACCGGGTGTCCCTGCGGCCCATTCCGCACCGCGTTTCGAGTTTACGCGCCTCATCGCTCACTGGTCTGGTTACGCGAACCCTGGCTATCTCTCGTTCGTCGATGACGTGAAGCCCGAGGTCGCGCAGGTCGGCTTCTATGGCGCGCACTTCTGGAGTTTGGCGGACACAACCTCCTACGGCGGCTATCCTGCGAATCTTCCGGTGCGCGGCCATCGCGAGTGCGGCGAGTGGCTCGAGCGGCTCAATGCTGAGCTGCATCGCCGCGGCGTGAAGGTGGTTGGTCATATCAACGTGAAATTTCTCGTGGGCGATCCGGATGGTGCCGAAGGCCCGCACGGCTTCTTCAAATTCTATCGCGACCAGTGGGACGAAACACTCCTCGGTCCCAAGCCCGTCACTGATGCCCTCGATCTGCTGGAGAAAGACAAAACCGGAAAGCCGATCTCAAACAAAACCTACAGCATCGGCGGCATGCGCGAGTATTGGGCGTGCCTGAACAATCCGCATTGGCGTCAGGTGTTGAAAGCCTGGGTCCGTTGCGGCATCGGGCGCGGAGTGGATGGTTTCATCTCGAACTACTTTTACCGGCACGATTGCCATTGCGAGCATTGCGTCACGGGCTTCCGCCAATACCTGGGCGAACGATTCTCCGCCAGAGAACTGAAGCAGCGATTTGCCATCACGAATTTGAACACACATCAGTTCGACGAGATCGTGTGCTGGCACGATCCGGCGCAATCCACGCCGTTGCGGCGTGAGATGCTGCGGTTCTCACAAATCGCCAACAAGAAAGCATTCGACGAAGTGTTCGTGCAGTTTGGCCGCTCACTGAAACCCGATCTGATCGTCGCGCAGTGGAATCACCTTGGGGAATTCAGCCAGATCAGCGGTGATGAGCGCTGCCTCTTGCCAGACGAATTATGGGGGCGTGGCGAGGATTATCTTTGGTATAGCACGGGCGGATCTCCGCCCACCGACATTGCGGCGGGCGTGTTTGGGGAGGGGACGTTGCAGGCGCGCTACATCCGTGGCGCGTTCGACGACAAGCCGTTCACGCTCGGCAAGTATGAGAGCGTCCGCGTCCGCGCCGCCATCGCCGAGCTGGCTGCGAACGGAGGAGCGCCGATGGGCTTTTACACCTCTTTTGAAGATCCCGCGGCGCGGCAGGAGATCGTGCGTTACTACGGTTTTCTGCGGCGATACGATTCGTTGTACCGCGGGAACCGGCCGCACGCCGAAGTGCTGTTGCTCTTTCCACGCCGCCGCGTGCATGAAGGCGACGCCGTGGCAGTCGCCCGGTTCAAGGAATTTGGCAAACGCCTGTTGGATGCTCATGTGCTCTTCGATGTTCTCCCCGATGATCGCGTCAAGCCGGCAGAGCGAAGGCGCTACTCAGCCGTTATCGACTCTTCGGACGTGCGATTGACGGCAGACAAGCTCATGGAGCGGCTTCCTTCCAACCGCAGCCGCTTTGAAACGCCAGCGACGGTACGCGTGTCCGCATCGCGTCCAGCGGACGGAGACGAACTCACCTTTCATTTCGTGAACTACAATCGCGAAGCGCCAACAGACAAAAAGAATCCCGGCAACGGGATTAAGAACGAGAAACCGATTGCCACGCCGACCAGCCAGGCCGATCTGAATCTGAGCCGGAAGCAACGCGCGCGCCGCATCGAATTTCTTACACCTGAAGCGGACCAGCCGCGCGAACTGGACTTCGAGCAGTCTGGCACTCGCCTCCGCTTTCGCGTGCCAGAGTTCTTGGTTTATGGAGTGGTGCGACTGCAATTGGCGAATTGATGGCTTCAAGACACCGGCAAGCGCGGAAAGGGCGAAGTCGCCACCGCCAGCGACAACGTGGCGTTTCGCTGTGTGACATGCTTTCCGTGAAACCTACGGACCGCGAGCCGTCCCGGGTCGCAAGCGGGTGGGCCGCAGAACGCTCGTCGGAACCTTCGCGCTTACTCGCCGACTCGATCCGCTGCGACCGGGGACCGGTCGCGGTCCGCCACTTTGGCCCAGGGCGCGATTTTGGAATCGTGGATGCTCTCTAACGAGCCACGGGACGATTTTACAAGTCTCGAGAAAGTGATCAAACTGGCACAAAGCTTGTTTAATCAAGCACTTGCGCCGAACCAGAATAAAGCATGAAAACCAAATCCATCCTTGGACGCCTGACTGTTTGTGGATTCTTTTGCCTCTACCTGAGCCTCGCCGTAGTTCCTGCCACCGTTCAGGCCGATGGAGTCGCGGACCAAACCAAAGCGACTGTGGCGGAGATGACAGACGCAGTCAAAGACGCCGGGCATTCCGCAGCGGACAGTTTCAAGAATTTATGGAGCCGTGCGGATTTCACGAACCGCAACCGCGACGAGATTGTCGCCTGGGTCATTATGGGAGTGCTGGTAGGATCGGTGGCCGGCATGTTTACCGGGCTCAAGACTTCGGGCGCGGGAAGACTCGGGAGACTGATGCTGGGCCTGGGCGGGGCGCTCCTGGGCGGCACGGTGGTGCATGTCGCCCGGCTCGATTTCGGATGGGGGCCGGTGCTGGTCCGCTATGAGGAACTGCTCTTTTCGATGGCTGGCGCCGTATTCCTGATCATCGTGGCGCGTCTTATCCATTCGAGCGCGACGAAAAAGTCGGCCAGCAAATAAAAGCAACGATTTCTCAACGTTGCTTCACACACAAAGACGCGAAGGCGGAGAATCAAAATCCCGCGGGACTCGGCTCTGCCTGACCGACAAGTCAGCGAGGCAGCCAAAGCGGTAACAAGTCGATGAGCGCAGGTTGAGTTCAGATGGCGCGCCAGCGAATTGACACGTGGTTCCGCGACCAATACGTTTCGGATCGTGAATTCTCCTGCTCGTTGCCTTATCCTGGTCTTTGTCTTGGGATGTTCGGAGTTGGCGCGAGCCGGGGAAATAGCGCTCATCGGAACCCATCCAACTTCGCCCCTGACTGCGTTCCCGGCGATTCATGTGATGAAGGCCTATGAAGGGCGAATCTATATGGGCTATGGCAACTGGGATGTTTACCCGCCGGTCGTGGTTGCCTCCTATGATCCGGTTGGAAATGCCTTTCACCTGGAGTTCTCGGCTTACACCGATTCCATCGGGATTTTCCGGGAGATTGGCGGAGTGCTTTATTTGCCACACACCGATCCGGTCCATTACGAAGGTTTTCGCGATTTGAGCTTTCGGAGCGAGGGTCGCTGGTACGACATTACTCCTGTAGGGATGCTGCATGCGTTCGATGTCGCTACGGTGACGGGATCGGATTTGTGGTTGGTCGGATCCTACGTGGCAGGCCTGGCGGCGCCATCAACAAATGCGGGGGCAACCGTCATTCGCAGCACGGACGCAGGGCGCACTTGGGCGAATCTCACTCTGCCGACCTCCTTGGGGCGTTATTATTACGGATTTGCCTTGCGCGGCAGGTTCTACGTGCGAGACACGGTTTATAACGGAGCCGTCGGCTCGCGCGTCGTCCAGGCTCCTTATAACCTGCTGTTCAAACCGACGCCATTGGGGCCAAGTGCAAGCGAGTTCATTGTGGGCTTGGCAGAACGGTCCCCAGGACTTAGCAGCAACGCTGCACCTGTAACTCTGGTGAGCTACGATACCGCCGCGTGGCGAAATCTCCGCTCGGGAGTGATTGATTTTACCGCTCACGGCTCGAACGTAATCACTCTGGAAACCAACGCTGTGACGCTGTGCAATGAGATTTGGATCGGAACTAGTGTGACGGCCACGCAAGCGGCCTGGCAGCGATTGGATCTCACCAACATTCCGCCTGGCGCGAAGGCTCTGGAGGCATTGAACGGATTTGTCTATGTCGGAGACAATCAAGGACGATTGTGGGCTGGCCAGCTTGACGGCGGTGCTGCCCCTTCGGGGACGCCGCCGGCTGTGATCAACGAACTAAGTGACGGTTTTGGAAGTGCGCTTTCCCTTGATGCCAACAGGCTGGCCGTGGGTGCGTCAGACCATTCGGGGGAAGCGGTCATGTGCGGGAGGGTCACCGTCTGGGAGAGGAGCCCCGGGGGGACAAACTGGATTCGGACGGCGGTTATCGATCCGCCGGAACCCGTTTTTTCAGGCTGGTTCGGAAAGGATGTCGCACTCCAAAACAATGTGCTCATCGTCACGGAAGCGGGCCGAGATGCCAGCAGATCCAGCCGAGGCAGCTCCGCTCGAGTTTACCTGTATGAGCACACCAATGGTGTCTGGGAGCTTCGACAGGTTCTTGAGCATGCCTTCACCCACAGTGTGGCGTTGCAATCGGATACTCTGGTGGTTGGGACTTCTACGAGCTTTCATGTGTATGAACTTGGCCGGAACACAACAGGTCCGAACGCTGTTTTGCACTCCAGCGTCACTCCGCAGACGGAGAGTTCAATTTACGAACCTGTTGGCCGCGTTGCGCTGGATGGGAATATTATTGCATTTGGGCAGAGCGGAGATCCGAGCCGATCTGGCGGACCGGGCCAAGTGAGTATTTTCGAACGGACGACAACTAACTCGTGGGTGAGCAGGCAAACGATTAGGAACGGCGTGGGAACGTCAAGCCGACTAGCGCCGGACCGTCTTGGCTACTCTTTGGCGCTAACGGATGGCTGGCTGGCCATTGGCGCGCCTGGCAAAGACGATGCAGCGCCGCAAGCTGGTGTGGCTAATCTATTCGAGGGCAGCACGGTGGCCGGAACAAATGTCTTTACCCAGCGGAATGTTACCTTTCCTCCAATTTTTCAGGCAGAAGCCGGTTTGGGAACTTCGGTTGCACTCGCATACCCGTTCCTATTGGCAGGCAGTCCCGGCACACATCTTCCTGGAGTGCGAGAACACGGCACGGTGCGCCTCTACGAAAGGAAAGGCATTAACATCGTTTACCAGGGAGAAATCGCCGCGCCTGCCGCGGCCACCGGTGAGTTCGGCGTGCGAGTGGCAGTTAATTCGAAATGGATCGTGGCCGTGGCTCGATTCTCACGTGACACCAGCAACCTGACGGATCGACTGGCCGTTCAGCGGATGCCACCGGACCTCTTTCGGGCCTGGTCCACCGCCAATCGGCTGACCGGGTCAGAAGCTGAGCCATTGGCCGATCCAGATGCCGATGGCGCCAACAATCTTTCGGAGTTCGCGTACAACCTTAATCCTCGCTTCGTGGATGCGAACCCGGTCAATCCGCAATCAGGAGTAGCTGGATTACCTGTGGCACACGTTGAACAAACGCCCACCGGAAGCGTTGTGCGCGTCACATTCCTGCGCCGGCTGGATCCCCAGCGATATGGCCTTACTTACGAGCCTCGCATCAGCCCGGATCTGAATATCTGGTCCGTGCCCGATGCCCCGCCGTTTGGAACCGTCCTCCTGCCGCAGCCATGGGTTCAATGGGAGCGGGTGACTTGTACACTATCGGCGCCAGACCCGGCTTCCCCTAATCACGGCTTCTTCCGGGTGAAAGTCACACACCAATGGCCTTGATGTGACGACAGGGTTTTGGAAACAACACCTGACTCTCATGGCGCGCCGGCATCAGCCCGCCGGCCGATGTTCCTACCGCTGGCAGCCCACCTCGGCCCTCTCCCCCAAGGAGAAAGAAACAGCGATACGTTTGTTCCGGCCCGGCGAGCGCTAATGGAATCACTCCACGCCGCCGTGCGCTGCTCCGCTCCGCAAGGAGTGGGGAACAACAGGTCCGCTGTCCGCAGCAGCCGCGCTTATCGGAATCACTCCACGCGGCTGCGGGAATTCCCTCTCCCCAGGGGAGAAGGCCGATGTGAACATTGGTTCTTAATCTTAATCCTGCTCTTACTCTTAATCTTTTTGCGCTCCTCGTCATACGATTCGGAAGTCAGCTAAACGTGCTCGTGATGCATGCCGCCTGCGGTGAACTGAGCTTCCTCGGTTGAATCCTTCAACGCGAGCGTCGAGGCTGCGCCGCAGATGCTGGTGATTTCATCAAAGTATCCGGCCCCGACGTAGGATTGGTGCTTGACCGCGCCGTAACCGTCGAGTTCGGCGGCGAATTCGCGTTCCTGCAATTCGGTGTAAGCCGCCATCTGCCGTTCCTTGTACTCGCGCGCGAGTTCCCACATGCTCAGGTTCAGCGCGTGGAAGCCGGCCAGGGTGACGAACTGGAACTTGTAACCCATCGCGCCGAGTTCATTCTGGAAATGCGCGATAGTTCTGTCGTCCAGGTTCTCCCGCCAATTGAATGAGGGGGAGCAATTGTAGGCAAGAAGCTTGTCGGGATAAGCACTTTTGATCGCTTCCGCGAACTTGCGTGCGTATTCCAAATTCGGCGTGCTGGTTTCGCACCAGACCAGGTCTGCATACGGCGCATAGGCCAGGCCGCGCGCGATCGCCAACTCGATGCCCGAACGAATGCGGAAGAAACCTTCCTCCGTGCGTTCACCGGTGAGGAACGGTTTGTCGCGCTCGTCGAAATCGCTGGTGAGCAGCTTGGAAGAATCAGCATCCGTGCGCGCCACCAGGACCGTCGGAACTCCGGCGACGTCTGCGGCCAGGCGGGCAGCGGTGAGCTTTTGGATGAACTCGAACGCCGGCACCAGCACCTTGCCTCCCATGTGTCCGCACTTTTTGGCGGAGGCAAGTTGGTCTTCGAAGTGAACGCCTGCGGCGCCTTCCTCGATCATTTGCAGCATCAGCTCGTAAGCGTTCAGCGCGCCGCCGAAGCCGGCCTCGGCATCGGCCACATCGGGGCCCACATGTCGAATTTGTCGTCGCCGCGTAACAATTGGATTTGGTCGGCGCGTTGGAGCGCCTTGTTGATGCGTCGGACGGCCAGCGGCACGCTGTTGGAAGGATAGAGACTCTGGTCAGGATACATGCCGGCGGAAAGATTGTTGTCCGCCGCGACCTGCCAGCCGCTCATGTAAATGGCCTTCAATCCGGCTTGAGCCATTTGCACCGCCTGGTTTCCGGTCACCGCCCCCAGGGCATTGACGTACGGCTCAGTGTGCAGCAGGCGCCAGAGCTTGCACGACATGCGGTCGGCGACGGTGTGCTCGATCTTTATCGTGCCGCGCAGACGGAGAACTTTCTCCGCAGTGTATCCGCGGATCACGCCACGCCAGCGAGGATTGGTGCGCCATTCGTGTTCGAGCACGCGAATTTCTCCGGCGGGAATCGGGCTTCGTTTCGTGTGACCGTTGCGGGCAACCGGGTGCTTCTTTATTGCACCGTTGTTGATGGCGAGCGGTTGAGTGTCGGTTTGCATGTTACTTCTGGAAGGTTGGGTTGGCAGAGAGTGGTTGTGAGTGACTAACCAAGACGTTGATAAGCTTTCAAAGTGAGGAACTCTTCCAAAGACTCGCTGGTTACGAGTTCGTCGAAGAGCCGCGTGGCGGCGTGAAACTGGCCGCGTTCAAAGCGCTCGTGGCCCCGGTCGGCGCGGATGCGTTCCAGTTCTTGTTGGACCAACTCACGAACCATTGACAGGGTGACTTTGCGTCCGTCTTCAAGGATGCCGCGAGGCTGGTGGACCCATTGCCAGACTTGCGTGCGGGAAATCTCCGCGGTAGCGGCGTCTTCCATCAAGTTGTAGAGCGGCACGCAACCCAGGCCACCGAGCCACGCCTCGAGGTATTGGATGCCGACGCGGATGTTGTGGCGCAGACCTTCTTCGGTGATCGTTCCTTTCGGCACTTCGAGGAGTTGTTCCGCGGTGACGTTGACATCATCGCGGCGCCGGGTGATCTGGTTCGGCTCTTGGCCAAGAACCTTGTCAAATTCCTCGGCGGCGATTGGAACCAACCCCGGGTGAGCGACCCAGGTGCCGTCGTGCCCGTCGGTGGCCTCGCGGCGCTTGTCCTCGCGGACCTTCTCCATCGCCTTCTCGTTGGCAGCCGCGTCCGTCTTCACCGGGATATAAGCGGCCATGCCGCCCATGGCGAATGCGCCGCGTTTGTGACAGGTTTTGATACAGGCGAGCGAGTAGGCCCGCATGAACGGAGCGGTCATCGTGACTTGCGCACGGTCTGGGAGGACAAACCCGGAACGTTTGGCGAAGGTCTTGATGTAGCTGAAAATGTAGTCCCATCGGCCGCAGTTCAGGCCCGCGCTGTGATGGCGCAGTTCGTAAAGGATTTCCTCCATCTGAAACGCCGCCAGGATGTGTTCGATGAGCACGGTCGCCTTGATGGTGCCTTGAGGAATGCCGAGCAGGTCCTGCGCTTTGACAAACACGTCGTTCCACAAGCGGGCCTCCAGGTGGTGCTGGAGTTTCGGCAGATAGAGATAAACGCCTGAGCCGCGTTCGAGACGGTGGCGGGCGTTGTGGAAGAAGTACATCGCGAAGTCAAACAGACTGCCCGAGGCAGACTCGCTATCCAACTGGAGGTGCTTCTCCGGCAGGTGCCAGCCCCGCGGCCGCACCAACAGCGTCGCAACTCGCTCACTCAGCTTGTAACGCTTGCCTTCAGGACTGACGTATTCAATCGCACCGCGCACCGCATCGCGGACGTTGATCTGTCCATCGAGCGTGGCGTCCCAGGTGGGAGCATGGGCATCTTCAAAGTCGGCCATGTAACACCGCGCACCGGAGTTCAGGGCATTGATCACCATCTTGCGATCCACCGGCCCGGTGATCTCGACGCGCCGGTCCTGCAGGTCGGCGGGCACCGGATCAACCTGCCAGTCGCCCTTGCGGATATATTCCGTTTCGGGCAGGAACTGCGGTAATTCGCCGCGGTCAATGGCCTGCTGGCGAACTTTCCGCTCACGTAGCAACTCGAGGCGGCGGGGATTGAACGCCCGTTGTAACTCTACAAAGAAATCCAGGGCCTCGGGCGTGAGGATTTCATCTTGCGCTTTGCCTGGGGCACAGGGCACCTCCAGGCCTCTTTGGGTTCGAATTGTGGTCATGTCTGAATGCTATCCCTGTAAGCCAGATTCTGTGGATCTCCAAATTGGCAGCTTCAATACCGCCTATTAACGGGGCCAATGGCGGTGAATGGCCTTGAATGAACCAACGGGCTGTTCCAGTCTGCCGACGGTTGCAGCGCTGGCAGCACCCGAGCTCTATGGGCGATTCCGGTTATCGGTACAAACAGAATCGATTTCAGCAACTGCGCGGTTTCTGCTACGCCGCCGCGACCGGCAGCATCTCGAATGCGGCCAAACGCATGGGCTTGAGCCAGCCCGCCGTCTCCCAGCAGATTCAAACACTCGAAAGCGAAATGGGCGCCAAGTTGTTCGTGCGGCATGGATCAAAGATTCAGCTCACTCATGACGGTGAACTGCTTTTCGAGATGGCCCGGTCACTGGTGGAACAACTGGAGCACCTGGACGAACAGTTCAGGCAGCGCCGCAGCGAAGTGGACGAGGGGCGCATCGAGATTGCCGCGGGCTGGTCCACGATTCTCTACGTGCTGCCCAAATACGTGGGCGCCTTTCGCCAGGCGCATCCAAAAATCGAGTTGTGCCTACACAACGTCACGGGCCTTGAAGGTTTGGAGCGGCTCCGGAGCGGACTGGTGGATTTCGCGGTCGGGCCGCTGCCAAATGTCCCTGCGGACATTGAGTTTCATCCGATGGTGTCTTACGAAGCGGTCGTCATTACTTGTCTGGGACATCCACTGGCCCGCAAGAAGAAGCTGACATTGGAAGACATCAGCGAGTATCCGCTCATTCTGCCGCCCCGCAATCTCAGCACTTGGGGTCTCGTGGACAGCACCTTTAAGAAGCACGGGATCCCTTACCAGGTCGCTATGGAAGTCGGTGGCTGGGAAGTGATCAAGAAATACGTCGAACTCGACCTCGGCATTTCAATCATCATCAGCATTGGCATCACCGGAGAACAAAAGCTGGAGGTGATTCCGGCTGGAGAATTCTTTCCAAACCGCACCTACGGCGTGGTGCTGCGCAAGGGGAGGATTCTCACGCCCCAAGCCAAACGCTTTGTCAGTATGTTGCTCGACTCAGCCGCGGCGCCCGCAAGCCCATGACCTCAAACGCGCAGAGAAAGTTTTTGGGGCGCGCATTGGCTGCGCTCGGAGCCGTGTTGGCCAGCGCCCCCGCCGCCGAGGTTGACAGCGCTGTGGCGACAAAAAACGTCGCCGCCATTGTCACGGTCTATTACCACAATTCGCACGCGGACTTGATCGTCAGCCGATTACTCCAGACCGATACTCTGGACGGCAAGGGCAAGGATTCTCCGCTGAAATTGGCTTCCCTTTACACCGACCAAAGAAAGCCGGAGAAAGACATTGGCAGGTTGCTCGCCGCCTCGCATCGGTTTCGAGTGAGTGACTCGGTGGAAGATGCGCTGACGCTTGGCACCGGGCGACTGGCGGTCGATGGCGTGCTGCTGATTGCCGAGCACGGAGAGTATCCCAAGTCCAAAGTCGGAAATACGCAGTACCCGAAGCGCCGCTTCTGGGAAGAAACACTCAAGGTCTTCAGAGCCAGCGGACGCGTGGTGCCGGTCTTTATCGACAAGCATCTCGCCGACAATTGGACCGATGCCAAATTCGTCTACGACAGCGCGCGGGAGCTGAAGATTCCGCTTATGGCGGGATCGTCCGTGCCCGGCACATGGCGCTATCCGCCGGCGGATGTGAAACGGGGCGCGCGTCTCCGAGAGATCGTCGGCATCACGTATCACATCACTGAGCATTACGGCTTCCACGCGTTGGAGATGGCGCAGGCGCTGGCCGAACAGCGCGATGGAGGGGAGACGGGCATCAAGGCGGTGCAGACTTTGACCGGCGAAGCGGTGTGGCGGGCATTCGACGAGAAGGCGTTCGATACCGAATTGTTTGACGCGGCCTGGAAGCGCCTGTCGCAGCCGCGAGGTGGCGGGCGTCCACTGCGCCAATTGGTGAAGGAGCCAAAACTGTTTCGGGTGGAATTTGTGGATGGGTTACGTGCGCATGTGCTGGAGTTGAACAACGCCGTGGGCGAATGGTCAGCCGCCTGGCGCTACGCTGACGATGGGCGCGTCGAGTCGTCCTTGTTCTGGACGCAGGAAGGTCGGCCCGCGATGCACTTCACCTGGCTGCTGAACGGCATCGAGCGAATGATATTCACGGGCAAACCATCGTGGCCGGTGGAGCGGACGCTTTTCACGTCGGGTGCGCTGCACGCTCTGCTCGTCTCGGAGAAAGAGGAACAGCGCCGCGTCGAGACTCCGTACCTGATGCTGAGCTACACGCCGAACTGGCGATGGGCGGACCCCCCGCCGCCACCACCGATGCGGGAGTGGCGTGAACAATGAACGGTGGAAACGCAAAGGCAGCGGTATGGAGTTCTGCCTTCAGGCGGCCCGGCGCTCCACCGGCTAAAGCCGGGACTCCCTGCCGTGCGCGGGAGTTCATGGTCCCAATGTGTGTCCAATCGTTGGACTCGCATCGGGGCCGGGATCGACAACTTTCAACGTTCAACTTTGAACGTTCAGCGTTGAGCGTTGAATGTTGGACGTTCCTTGGTCCGTTCATGGGGATGGCGCGCGCCATTGTCGCGTTGCTCATCACAACGTGCATGACCCTCGCCGCCAGCAATGAACAACCCTTCGGCATCGATCACCGAATCCCTTGGACCACTTCCCGCGTCGTCGGTTCGCCCGATCCACCATTGCCCTACACGGTTGAGAAGACGTTCACGAACATCCCATGGAAGGCGCCGATCTTTATCGCGCCGGAGCCGGACAGCGATCGCCTGCTGGTCGTGCAAGGTGGCGGAGAAAAGGATCGGCCATCCCGAGTCCTGCGATTCCGGGATGACCCAACTGTTTCTGAAACGGAGGCATTCCTGGTGATCAGCAACCGGCTGATTTACAGCTTCGCCTTCCATCCCGGGTATCGAACCAACGGACATCTGTTTGTGTTCACCCATTGCGCCACTGGCGAATTTGCCCGGACAAACCGCATCACGCGATTCACGGTGGATCATCAGGCGGGGCACCGTTGCGACCCGCTCTCGGAGCGTATGATCATCGAGTGGCGCTCGGAAGGACACGACGGCGGCGGGATGGTGTTCGGTCACGACGGGATGCTCTACATCTCCACTGGCGACGGCACGAGCGACTCGGATGGATGGGTGTCGGGCCAGGATTTGAGCGAGTTGCTCGGCGGCGTATTGCGCATCGATGTCGATCGACCCGATGGGGCGCGGGCTTACTCGATACCGAAGGACAATCCATTCATCGGATGGACGAATGCGCGGCCGGAGAACTGGGCCTACGGTCTGCGTAATCCGTGGCGCATGTGCATCGACGAAAAGACCGGCGCCATATGGGTCGGGAACAACGGCCAGGATCTCTGGGAAACAGCCCATCTGATCCGGCGTGGCGAGAACTACGGGTGGAGCGTTTATGAAGGGAACCGTCCGTTTTACCTGAACCGCAGGCTGGGTCCGACGCCAGCCGTTGCGCCCACCATCGAACACTCCCACGCCAACTTTCGTTCGCTGACCGGTGGGACAGTTTACTACGGAGAGCAATTCCCGGAGCTCAATGGCGTTTACGTCTATGGCGACTACTCGTCAGGAGAAATCTGGGGCGCGCATCACGATGGCTCGCGCGTGAACTGGCTGCGGCAACTGGCACAGACTCAATTGCAGATCGCCGCGTTCGCCGTCAGTCATCGTGGCGAACTGTTCATCGCCGATCATGGAGGCGGCCTTTACCGGCTAATCCGTTCGTCCAGGCAACGCTCAACACGAAAATTCCCGACGCGCTTGAGTCAAACCGGACTGTTCGTCTCGACCAAAGACCATCACGTTCAGCCCGCGCTGATTCCGTACTCTGTAAACGCAGCGGGCTGGGCGGACGGTGCCTTCGTCGAGCGCTTCATGGCGCTGCCGGACGACAGCCGCATTGGGCGGCTGACCAACGGCACCGTGCTGGTTCAAACACTGTCGCTCGAACGCGAGGCAGGCAAAGCAGCTTCACGCCAACGCGTCGAGACACGGCTCCTCACCCGCCAGCAAGGCCAGTGGTTCGGATACTCCTATCGCTGGAATGAAAGCCAGTCCGACGCAACGCTGGTCGCAGCGAAAGGCGACGAGCGGGAGTTTGTCATCAAGGATGCGCGCCTTCCCGGCGGCGCGCGGCGGCAAACATGGCGTTTCCCAAGCCGGGCCGAATGCATGACCTGCCACAGTCGCGCCGCGGAGTTCGTGCTGGGCCTCACGGAACTGCAGTTGAACAAGCTCCACGATTACGGCGGGGTTCGCGACAGCCAGTTGCGCACTTTGAAGCACATCGGAGTATTCACTGGATCCCTTCCCAAGGCTTCCACCAACGCGCTCGTCGATCCGCATGACTCCACCCAGGACCTCGACCGGCGCGCGCGTTCATATCTCCAAGTGAACTGTTCCGTCTGCCACGTCGAAGCCGGCGGAGGCAATTCGAAAATGGACCTCCGATCCACGATTGCGCCGGAACGGATGGACATCTTTGCCGCCCGGCCCCAACACGACACCTTCGGCATCGACAACGCCATGCTGGTTTTTCCGGGTGATCCTGAACGGTCGATCCTCTACCAGCGCCTCGCGCGCCGCGGCCGCGGGCAGATGCCCCCACTGGTCTCAACCACCGTGGACGAGCGGGCCGTCACCCTCTTCCGAAATTGGATCCACAACATGAAGCCGGCACAACAATTTGTCCGCGATTGGAAAGTGGAAGACCTTCTGCCGGCGCTGGGAGAGGTTAGTTACGGACGGTCTTTCGAGTCGGGCAGAGCCGCCTTCCGCCAGACCGGCTGCGGCCAATGCCATCGCTTCGCTGGCGAAGGCGGCAGTGTTGGCCCCGATCTGACTGGCGTGGGTCACCGACAGTCTCCGCGCGACCTGCTGGAATCACTCGTCTTACCTTCAAAGATAATCCCGGAGGGTTATGCGACGACCGAAATCGAAACGAGATCCGGCGAGGAGGTTACTGGCCGTATTGAACGTGAGGATGATCGAGTGGTTATGATTCGGCCACTGGCCGCAACCGAGGAAGTTGTCACGATCCGCAAAACCGAGATTCGAAGGCGTGCTTTGTCGAAGATATCGAACATGCCCACCGGCATCGCCAATACTCTGAGCGAATCCCAAGTCCTGGATTTGCTGGCGTATTTGAGTTCTGACGGCCACTCGGACCACCCCGCCTTCCAACCAGGCACGCTGGCCAATCCCGCAGCAAAATAGACGCATTTCACTCTGCCCCGCACGGTGTCTTTACACCGGCATCTGCACTGAATGGATTTCCAGCAGCCCATAATCCGGCCATACGCCGTCCTTGTTCTTTCTCTCCTGTCCCCTGGCTTTCGCCAGCAGCAGACGCGAGCCATCACCTGTGAAAAGGGCATCCGTAATGCGATGTTTGGCGTCGAGGGCGTAAAGATTCCTACCGGTGGCAGTGTCGAAGAAGGCGAGATTCCACTTCCCTTGAAACAGCCGGCCCGCCATCACAAAGAATTTCTGAGACGGATGGAAGGCCAGGGCTTCCATCAAGCCCTGCCCACTTTCGCCTTCGTGCGTTTCATCCAGCTTCTTCTGGTCACGCCAGGCGAAGCGCTGCCAGCGTTGCACGCCGTTTCCGGCCATAGGATCCCGCATTGGCCCCATGCCGCAAATGTAGAGTTCATCGCCCGCGGCGTTGAACATCATCGCAAAAATGCCGCCGAGGTAATGGTGACTCTTGATAATACCCCAACTGGTGAAGTCTGACGTGGTCCATTGCGCGACTTGCTTGCCGGTCACAGTGTCCCAGACGCGGATTTCGCCCATCAAGTTTCCCGCAGCCACGTGACGCCCATCCAGCGTGAAAGCCACGGCCTGCACCGGCGGCACATGACTCAGGGCGTGGCGCAGTTCGCCGGTCTTCGCGTCAAACACCTTTACGGAAAGTTCTCGCTCAGGCGCCGGCTCGTACTTGTAGCCGCCGGCTTCGTAGCGGCCGGTGCAGGACGCGACAAGCAAGCCATCCGCGCTCGCATCCATATTCCACGACCAGAACTCGTGCGCCTTCACTTTGCGTGTGGTCTTGCGCGTCGTCAGGTCGTGCCACTGAAGAACTCCGTCGTAGCCCGCGGAGATCAGCGTTTGTCCATCAGGCAGCAACGTCACCCCGCTCGCGTAGCTCTCGTGTTTGCCGAGCAATGCAGGCTTGCCATCCTCCAATTCCACTGAGAACACCCCGCCATCCTGGCACGCCGCAAAGGCCGTCTTCCCGTCCGACGACACTTCAAGCGCCAGCACGGCAGCGGGCAGAGAAATCTCCCTCGCCTTCTCCATCTTCAGCGGTGCTTCGTTTGTCTTTTTTTGGTCGTCAGCCATTTGGCAATTCAGGCCAATATTTCCCGGATTGGCTCAGCCTTGTCCTCGACGCGATGAAACGTCGGCAGGTCGGGCAGGTCATACGCCGCGTAGGGATCAATGCCCAGCGCGGTGAAAATGGTCGCGAAAAGATTCTTCTCGTTAAACGGCTTCTCGGCCACGTCCACCCCATCCGCGTCCGTCGCCCCCACGACCACGCCGCGTTTGATGCCGCTGCCAGCGAGCATCAAGCTCCACGCGTTGGGGTAATGATCCCGTCCGCGCGCCTGATTGATCCATGGCGTGCGCCCGAACTCGCCCATCGCGATGACCAGTGTCTTGTCCAGCAGACCGCGCGTCTCGAGGTCGGTGACGAGATTGAAAATCACGCGGTCCAATTCCGGCACGAGCATCTGGTAGATTTCGTTGTGAAAAACGTGACTGTCCCACGGCATGCCGTTGGCGACCATCACGAACGGAGCGCCGTTCTCGACCAGATGCCGCGCCTGCAACGTGTGCAGCCCGAACGCCGCCGGGCCATAGCGTTCACGGTCCTTCGCCGGCAGCTTCTCCAGGTCGAACAAATCGGCGCAACTCATCAGCCCCTTCACGCGCTCGAACACCGCGTTCTGCGAGGACGCGGCCGCACTGCGGCGCTCGTTCTCGTACTTCCTGGTCAGAAACCGGCGCAGCGCGTTGCGGGCTTCGTGATCCTCAGCGGTAATGTCTGCCTGGCGCACGACATCCTGAATCTTGAATTCGCCGCCAACGCGCACGGGGCCGTATTGCGCGCCCAGCCAGCCAGCCCAGTTGCCGGCCTTGAACTCCTTGAACTCGTTTCCTTCCGGACAGGGATCAAACAGGACGAAGTTCGGAATCGGATTCTCCAAATGGCCGAGTTGCTGCGCGAGCACCGCGCCCAGCGTCGGTCGGATGAACGGCGGACGCGGCAGCGCGCCGCGGTTGAGCAAATCGATGCCCTGCAGGTGCTCGCTCTGTGAAGTCTTCATCGAGCGCACGACAGAGAACCTGTCCGCGATGCTGGCGCAAAGCGGCATCAGTTCGCCAAAATGCACGCCCGGCAACCTGGTGGGAATGCTGCGGAACGGTCCGCCGGTTGGGCGGCCCGGTTTGGGGTCCCATGTCTCGAACTGGCTCGGCGCGCCGCAAAGCCAAAGCAGAATGCAGTGCTTCTGTTCACGCTTCGCCTGCTGCCCGAACGCCGGCAGCGAGAACAACCCGCCCCAACTCATCAACGACAACGCCCCCGCGCCAGCCAAACCTTGCAGGAATTTCCGGCGATGCAGCGTGTGGTCCGCGCCGCCACAGGCCGGGTTCGGAAGATGGGAGAGCGGATTGCGCATCAATGGTTCAATTGAAATTCGGCGCTCGTGAGCATGGCCCAGAGAAGCTGCTTCGTGCCAGCCTCGGGAGAACGCGCTTTGAGGTAAGCACCGCACTCGCGCAACTCTTTCGCGTCCGGCTCGCGTCCGAATACAACGCTGAACGCCTCGCGCACGCGGGCCGTGTCGTCGGGCAGCGCCGCCAGCCGCGCGGTCACGCTGCCATCGCGCGCTGCCAGCAGTTGATCGAACAGACCGGCATTCGAGAGGAACATCGCTTATTGCAGAGTGGCGCTGTATTCCGCGGGGAACAGATCGGGGAACTGCTTGATGAAGACGCGGCGCAATTCCTTCTCCGATTTGCCAGCCACAATGCCGTTGGTGTCCGCCGTGTTGCCCGTGGCGACGAGCAGCGAACGGAAGATCTGTTCGGCGGACAGCGGCTTGTCCAATGCGCGGGCGAAGGGCTCCGTCGGCGCGGCCCTGGCTCTGGACGATTTCGCCGGACGCGAATCGAGTTGATAGGCGCGAGTCTCACAGAGCGTGCGAACGAGGCGCTTCACATCGTAACCACTGCGCTCGAAGTCACGCGCCAACCAGTCCAGCAGTTCAGGATGGCTCGGCGGATGTTTCGAGTCCATCAAGTCCACCGGATGCACAATCCCGCGTCCGAAAAGCATCGCCCAGACGCGGTTGACCATCGCGCGAGCCAGCAACGGATTGTCTCGGGTGACGGCATCCGCGAAAGCTTCGCGGCGCGAGAACTTCGGCACGGCTGGCTGGTCGGCTCTCACCGTCCGTTGTCGGCGACGCCGCAGCGCGTCATTGGTCGAAACCGCAGCCGTTGCCGGAGGCGGCACAAGATACAGGTCGGCTGAATCGGTTTCCTTCTCGCCATCCTTCGGCCAGATCTCATCGACTTTGCGGCCGTTGAAGAAGACAAGGCGGGCGGCTTGCGATTCCTTCTTCAGATTGGCGAAGCTGACAAAGCCGCCGATGGCCGACTCGGCCACGCCGGGACCCGCGGGAGTTTCGACGTTCTTGCTGCGATTCAAGGCCGCTACCATGCCCCAGTAGTGCGCTTGTTGGATTTCGCGCGCGACCATGTGGTCGTGGCATTGCGCGCACTTCACCTGCAGGCCGAAGACCACCGGAGCGAGAGACTCGGCAATGGCCTGCGCGTTGTTTTCGCGCTCGTAGAGGAACCAGACCGCGCCGCGATCTTCGGGCCGGCTCGGACGCGCCACGATCAGGTCGCGCACGACTTCGTTCCAGGGGCGGTTGCGGCGAAAGGCGTCTTCGAGCCAGGCAAACCACTTTTGGTTCGCGCGCTTGTCCTCCCACTCCGCGTCGCGCCGGTCCATCAATACCGGGTCGAACACCTCACGCAGGCGCCTTGGATACTCGTCGCCCGCCAGCAAGCCCTCAATGATCCGTGCCCGCTTGTCCCGCGTCCGGTCGCGCAGAAACTCTTCCGTCTCATCGCGCGTCGGGATGCGGCCCGCCAGATCGAGATAAATGCGCCGCACGAACGTCCGATCGTCCGCAGCCACGGCAGGAGACACCTTGTCCAGTTTCCACGCCAGTTCGAGAAAGCGATCCACCACCTTCGATGCTGGCATGTCCTTCGGCGGCTGCCAGGTGATACGCGCTTTGGCGGGGGCGGCAACATAGTTCGTCTCCGACCAGCTTGCGGCGGCCGGCTTGTTCGTCGAGGCACCCAGTTTTTCAA
>Ga0187893_10001542_pt1 | contig 54968 bp, 44 predicted proteins | sample MA1701074metaG_FD_139574 | JGI IMG/M metagenome (GOLD analysis project Ga0187893, IMG submission 139574) | White microbial mat communities from a basaltic lava cave in the Kipuka Kanohina Cave System on the Island of Hawaii, USA - MA170107-4 metaG ...
CGCGGGCCCGCCGCCGGCCAGGGCGGCCTCGCCGGGGCGGTCGCGCTCGCGATCGCGCTGTGGATCCCGGCGCAGCTCGCCTTCTGGTTCGCCCCGGTGCTCGCCGGCTGGCACGGCATGCCGGCGCCGAAGGCGCTCTTCTACAGCTTCTTCGCCGCGCTAAGGAACTGGCGCGCGTTCCTCGTCTACGGGTTCGCCGGGACGCTGGTCCTCGCCGCGGCGACCGCGCTGATTTTCAACCTCCAGCGCGCGGGGGCGGGACCCCAGATCGTCCCGACCCTGATCTTCGCCCTGCTGGTCGTGTTTATCCCGGTGTACTACGCCACGGCGTACGCGAGCTATCGCGACGTGTTCCCCGAGGAGGCCGGGCCGCCGGCCTCCGGCTAGAAAGGGCGCCGGCCGCGCTCATTGTGCGGGGGCGACGCCGCGCAGGACCTCGACCAGCGCGGCCTGCGCCTCGAACCCGATTCCCGGCCGCTCGGGCAGGGCGAGCATCCCGTCCTCGATCCGCGCATCGTCGGCGAAGCCGCCGAACGCGCCGAACACGCCCGGATACGACTCGCAGCCCCCGAGCCCGAAGCCGGCGGCGACGTGGAGCGACATCTGGTTGCCGCCGTGCGGCCAAAAGGACGTGCGCCGGAACCCCAGCGGCGCGAGCGCTTCGAGCGTGCGCGCGTACTGGACGATGCCGTACGCCTGCGGCGGATCGACCTGGATCACGTCGCGGCCGGCGCGCCAGCCGCCGAAGCGGGCGAGGTTGACGACGTCCTGCGTCGAGTAGAGGTTCTCGCCGGTCGCGAGCGGCGGTGCGTACGCGGCGGCGAGCTCGGCCATCAGCGCGTAGTCGTGCGGGTCGCACGGCTCCTCGAACCAGCGCAGCCGGTAGGGCGCGAGCGCCGCGGCGTAGGCGAGCGCCTCGCCGCGCCCGAACCGCGCGTTCGCGTCGACCGCCAGCCGGTCGGGCGAGCCGACGACCGCGAGCGCGGTCTCGACGCGCTCGAGATCCTCGGCGAGCGGGAGGCCGCCGATCTTGATCTTCACCATCCGGTAGCCGGCGTCGAGGTGGCGGCCGACTTCGTCGCGCAGGTCGCCGAGCGTCCCGCCCGGGCGATACCAGCCGCCGCCGACGTAGACGAACAGCCGGTTGCGCACGTGGCCGCCCGAGTAGCGGTTGGCGAGCGAGCGGTGGAGCGGCAGTCCCTCGATCTTCGCGACCGCGTCCCACAGCGCCACCTCGATCGTCCCGATCGCGATCGAGCGCTCGCTGTGGCCGCCCGGCTTCTCGCCCGCGAGCATGATCGCGAGCGCCTTCGCCGGATCGAAGTTCGCGCCGCGATCGTCCAGCAGCGCCTCCGGCCGCGCGCCCAGCAGCCGCGGGATGAACCGCGCGCGCATCTGCGCGCCACAGGCATAGCGGCCGGTCGAGTTGAACGCGTAGCCGATCACCGGCCGGCCGTCGCGCACGACGTCGGTGACCACCGCGACCACCGAAGTCGTCAGGTCGCGAAAGCTGAAGACCGCGTTCCGCATCTCCGAGCGGACGGGAACCGCGGCTTCGTTGACGGCGACGATCCTCATCCCGTCCGACCGGCCGCTAGTCGGACTTCGCCCCGGTCTCGCGGACCACTTTGCCCCACTTCGCGATCTCCGCCTTCACGTATCCGGCGAACGCGGACTGCGTCCCGCCGAGCGGCTCGAATGCGAGCGCCTCGAGCCGCTCGCGGACCTCGGGCGCCTGGATCGCGCGGTTGGTCGCCTCGTTCAGGCGCCCGACGACCTCGGGCGGCGTCCCGGCGGGGACGAACATGCCGATCCAGGTGTAGTCCTCCATCCCCTGGAAGCCGAGCTCGCCGAGCGTCGGGACGTCGGGCAGCGCCGGCAGCCGCCGCGAGCTGGAGACGGCGAGCGCGCGAAGCTTCCCCGCGCGCACCTGCGCGAGCGGGCCGGAGATCGCGCCGGACCCGACCGGCGGCTGGCCGCCGACCACCGCCGCGACCATCGGGCCGGCGCCCTTGAAGTGGACCGCCGTCGCGTCGAGCCGGGCGAGCACCTTGAACAGCATCTCCGCGGTGAGGTGCGGGGTCGTGCCCGCGCCCGGGGACGCGTAGGCGAGCGGCGCGCCCCGCGCCGCCCCGATGAGCTCGTCCAGGGTCTTCGCCGGCGCGCCGGCGTTCACGATGATCATGTTGGGCTGGGTGGCGAGCTGGATCACCGGCACGAACTCGCGCTCGGCGTCGTAGCCGGGGCTCGCGAAGAGCGTCATGTTCACCGCGAACGCCGAGCTCGTCAGGAGCGCGGTGTAGCCGTCGGCGGGCGACTTGGCCACCGCGGCGGCGGCGATGTTGCCGCCGGCACCGGAGCGGTTGTCGACCACCACCTGCTGGCCGAGGAAGTCGGGCAGCTTCTGTCCGACGAGCCGCGCGGCGAGATCCACCGGGCCGCCCGGCGCGAACGCGACGATAAAGCGGATCGGCTTGCCCGGATAACCCTGCGCGATCGCACCCGACGCAGCCGCGAGCATCGCCACCCCGCAGAGGAACCTGATCATCGCCGCCTCCTCGTCGTCACTTGATCGCGAGCGGATTCACCGGCGAGCCCACCGCGCCGGTGATCGGCAATGCGGGCGCGACGAACAGGAACTCGTAGCGCCCGTCCTCCCGGCAGTCCCGCGCGAGCGCGGCGAGGTCGAAGATCTCCCCGACCGAGAGCCCCATGATCGGGATCGCGATCCAGTGCCAGGGCTGGTTCGTGTCCTCGGTCTCGCACGGCCGCACCTCGACGCCCCAGGTGTCGGTCACGATCGCCGCGACCTGCCGCGCGTGCAGCCAGTCGAGCGTCTCGAACGCGAGCCCCGGCGCGTCGCCGCCGGCGTAGCCGTCCCAGGTCTTCGAGGCGAGCTTCGCCTCGACGTGGCCGGTGCGAACGACCAGGTAGTCGCCGCGGCCGACGCGCACCTTCTGCCTCTTCTCCGCCGCGTCGAGCATCTCGTTGGTGATCGCGAAGCCGTCCGGGAGCCAGCGCTTGCCGAAGAGCGCCGCGATGTCGAGCAGCACGCCGCGGCCGATCATGCGCTCCTTCGTCTTCTCGATCCCGGCGTACTGCGCGCCCGAGGTGGTGACCGTGCGGCAGTCGCGGCCGTTCCACGTGTAGTCCTGGTAGAAGATGTGGCCCAGCCCGTCCCACTGCGTGCCGCACTGGAGCGGCATGATGACCAGGTCGTCGGCGCTGCGGATCTTGCGGTGGTCGAGAACGCCGGAGTAGGCGTCGGTGCCGGTGCGCAGCATCACGTGCACCGGGTTGAAGCGGCCGAGCGCCGGGTACTTGCTCTTGCCGCCCTGCGGGCCCTTCTGGTCGTAGTTGAGCGCGAGCGAGAACACCTTGCCCGTGCGCACGAGCCGCGCCGCCGCCACGATGTCCGCCGGTTCGACGTAGTTGAGCGTGCCGATCTCGTCCGCGCGCCCCCAGCGTCCCCAGTTCTTCAGCCGCTTGGCGGCGGCGCGGACGTCCTTGCGGGTGAGCCTGCGGTTGCGCGTCTCGCGCGTGTCGCGGACCTTCAGCTTCGCTGCGGCTTTCGTCGCCATCGTCTCCTCCGGTGGGAGCGCGAGAGTCTAGCTTATGATCGCGGCGGGCCGGAACGAGAGGGACGCTCGATGAAGAAGGTGACCGGGGCCGAAGTCCTCGCCGACATGCTCGCCGGCTACGGCGTGACGCACGTCTTCATGGTACCGGCGGTGCTGCGGCGCACCTTCGCCGAGATGGAGCGGCGCACGGGCATCCGCCGCATTCACACGCACGGCGAGAAATCCGCCGCCTACATGGCGGACGGCTACGCGCGCGCCTCGGGGCGGCCGGGCGTGTGCATGGCGCAGGTCGTCGGCGCGCTCAACCTCGCGGCGGGACTGCGCGATGCGTACCTCGCGCACTCGCCGGTGATCGCGTTCACCGGCGGGCGCGAGCCGCGCACGAAGTTCCGGCAGGTGTACCAGGAGGTGGACGACGTGCCGTCGTTCGAGCCGGTGACGAAGTGGAACGCCACCGTCGACGCGGTCGAGCGCTTCCCCGACATGGTGCGCCAGGCGTTCCGCGTGGCGGTCTCCGGAGCGCCCGGGCCGGTGCATCTCCAGTTCCGCGGCAACGAGGGCCAGATCGACCAGGAGGAGGCGGAGATGGTGGCCCTGGTCGAGCCGCAGTTCACCCACGTGCCGCCGTTCCGCCCCGAGCCCGAGAGCGCCCACGTGATCGCGGCGCTTGCCGCGCTGCAGACGGCCGAGCGGCCGGTGATCGTCGCCGGCGGCGGTGTCCGCGCGTCCGGCGCGGGCCACGAGCTCGTCGCTCTCGCCGAGAAGCTCGGCGTGCCGGTGGCCACCTCGCTCAACGGCAAGGACTCGATCCCGGGGACGCATCCGCTCGCGGTCGGGGTCGTCGGCAGCTACTCGCGCGAAAGCGCGAATCGCGTCGTCGCCGGCGCCGACCTCGTCTGCTTCGTCGGCTCCACCGCCGGCGGCATGACGACGCATTTCTGGGCGGTGCCCAGGCCCGGCGTGCGCGCGATCCAGATCGACATCGACCCGGAGGCGCTCGGCCGGAGCTATCCGCTCGAAGCGGCGGTCCTCGGCGATGCGAAGACCACGCTCGCGCGGATGCTCGAGTACGTCGACGCCTCGACCGCCGGGCGGCGCCACGCCTGGCTCGAGACGGCGCGCGCGACCTGCCGCGAGTGGACCGCGAAGTTCCGGCCGCTGCTCGAATCGGATGCCGTGCCGATCCGTCCTGAGCGCATCTGCGCGGAGCTGACGAAGCACGTGCCCGACGACGCGATCGTCGTCGTCGACACCGGGCACGCGGGCATGTGGATGGGCGGGATGTTCGACCTTCACTCGCCGCGCCAGGGGTATCTGCGCAGCGCCGGCCACCTCGGCTGGGCGTTTCCCGCGGGCTTGGGCGCGAAGTGCGCGGCGCCCCACCGGCCGGTGGTGACCTTCACCGGCGACGCCGGCCTCTGGTACCACATCGGCGAGATCGAGACCGCGGTGCGGTGGAAGATGAACGCGGTCACCGTCGTCAACAACAACGCGAGCGGCAACCAGTCGAAGCGCGGCTTCGACCGCGCCTACGGCGGCCAGCAGACCGATCAGGCGCGCGAGCTGTGGACGTTCAACCGGGTGAACTTCGCTCGCATCGCCGAGGAGATGGGCGCGCTCGGCATCCGGGTGGAGCGGCCCGGCGACTTCGCCCCGGCGCTCGGGCGGGCGCTCGAGGCGGAGCGGCCGGTGGTGATCGACGTCGTGACCGACATCGAGGCGATCGCGCCGGCGGCGATGGCGTAGCCAATCGGGTAACGAGACGGGCAACGGGACCTTGACCGTCCGGTCCGGACCGGCTTACGATCCGCGTATCTCTTTTGTGATACAGAGGGCTGACGTGCCAGTATCGCTGCGAATCCCCGAAGACGTAAAGAAGCGCATTGCCAAACTCGCCAAGGCGCATGACCTCACACCGCACGGTTTCATGCTCGATGCGATCCGCGAAAAGCTCGCCGCGGAGGAGGCACGCGCGGCGTTCCATGCCGAGGCGAGGCGCAGGCTCGAACGGATGAAGAAGACCGGGACCGGCATTCCGGCAGAGGAAGCGTTCGAGTACGTGCGGGCGCGCGCCGAGGGGGCTGTGGTCAGACGGCCGAAACCGCGCAAGATCGCGTGATCGTCTTCGACGTTGAAGCGCTCGACGACCTCGAGCGGATCTTCGAGTTCAATTTCGCCCGCGACCCTGCAACCGCACTCGAGCACATCGACGCCGTGCGCAGCGCGGTCCTCATCCTGGAGGCGCATCCCGAGATCGGACGGCCGGCAGGCCGTGGCGACTCGCTGCGCGAGCTCATCATCTCGCACGGCAAGACCGGCTACATTGCGCTTTACGATTACTCGCCCATCGAGAAGCTGGTCCGCATCCTCGCTGTCCGGCACCAGCGCGAGGCCGGGTATCGCGGGCGCTAGCCGGCCGCCGGCCCGGGTTCAGTTCTTCCCTGCGATCGAGCACTGAGCTCGACGCGAGTCGGTCTAGCCGCGCGAGAGGCGCCCGCGCATTTGGGGTAGATTTCGCGGCAGGAGGCGCCGTCCGATGAGCAGAGCCAAAGTCACCGATCTCCGCGAGGCGTACCCCGACCTCGCCCCCGACAAGGACTACCCGCCGCTCAAGTTCACATCCCTCAAAGGCAAGGTGAGCGCGGCCGAATGGGAGGCGCGCGTCGATTGCGCGTGCGCGTACCGCCTGGTGCGCCTCTTCGGCATGGACGACATCGTCTACAACCACATCTCGGCGCGCATTGCGGGGACCGAGCATTTCCTGCTGAACCCGATGGGGCTGATGTACGACGAGATCTGCGCTTCCGCGCTGATCAAGGTCGACCTCGACGGCAGCGTGCTCTGGGAACCGGAGTTCCCGGCCGGCCTCGGCTACAAGTTCAACCCGGCGGGCTACGTGATCCACAGCGCCGTGCACGGTGCGAAGCCCGGCATCCACTGCGTGATCCACACGCACTCGCTTGCCGGGATGGCGGTCGGCGCGCTGAAGCAGGGACTGCTGCCGATGACGCAGACCGCCATGCGGTTCACCAAGGTCGCGTACCACGACTACGAGGGCGTCGCGCTCGATCTGGACGAGCGCGCGCGCCTGATCGCCGACCTCGGCGACTGCGACGTGATGCTCCTTCGCAACCACGGCGTGCTCGCAGTCGGCGCGACGGTGGCGCGGGCGTTCAACAACGCCTACCGCCTCGAGCAGGCGTGCCGCTCGCAGTTGATGGCGATGGCGGCGAAGGATCAGATCGTGCTGCCGCCGCAGGACGTGATCGACCGGACGAACCACATCTACCGGCCGGAGGTGCGCCGGCCGTACGGCGAGCTCGAGTGGCCGGCGATGCGGCGGCTCGCCGACCGGGTCGATCCGTCGTACCGGAATTGATGCTGCTTCGCGCCCTGCTTCTCGCGGCGGCGCTGCTCGCGCCCCCCGGCGGAGCGCAGGCACGGGGCGACTGGCCGCGCCGCGAGGTGCGGATCTTCGTCGGCTTCTCCGCCGGCGGCACCACCGACATCGTCGCGCGGCTGATCAGCAGCGACCTCCACCGCGCCTGGGGCCAGCCGATCGTCATCGAAAACCGCGCCGGCGCGACCGGCAACATCGCCGCCGAGCTGGTGGCGCGATCGAAGCCCGACGGCTACACGCTCCTCATGGGTTCGGTCGGACCGCTCGCGATCAACGCGAGCCTCTTCAAAACGATGCCGTTCGACAACCTGCGGGATCTCACGCCGATCGCGCTGGTCGCGCACGTGCCGAACATGCTCGTGGTGAATCCGCAGGTTCCGGCCGCGACGTTCGCCGAGTTCGTCGCGCTGGTGAAGGCGAACCCGGGCAAGTACTTCTTCGCCTCGACCGGCAGCGGCACTTCGTCGCACCTCTCGGGCGAGCTGCTCAAGCTGCAGGCCGGGATCGAGATGACGCACGTGCCCTACAAGGGCGCGGTGGCGCTGAACGACGTCCTCTCCGGGGAGCAGGTGCACGCGATGTTCGCGACCATCCCGTCGGCGATCCAGCTCGTGCGCAGCGGCAAGCTCCGCGCGCTCGCGGTGACGAGCGCGAGCCGCTCGGCCGGCGTACCCGAGCTCCCGACGATCGCCGAGTCCGGCTACCCCGACTTCGACGCGTCCTCCTGGTTCGGCCTCGTCGGGCCGGCGGGCCTGCCGCGCGAGATCGTGACCAAGGTCTCGGGCGAGGTCGCGCGCGCCTTGAAGAACCCCGAGCTGCGCGAGAAGTTCGTCCAGCAGGGCGCCGACCCGGTCGGCTCGACGCCCGAGGCGTTCGGGGAGTACATGCGCGCCGAGACGGCGAAGTGGGCGAAGCTCGTGAAGGCCTCGGGCGCGAGGGTCGACTGATGTTCGTCGTCGAGCGGTTCGCCGCCTACGCCGAGGCGTCGCGCCGCGAGCCAATCGCGCCGGAAGTGCTGCATCACGCGAAGCGCGCAGTGATCGACTGGTACGCGGCGCTCCTCCCCGGCGCCGTCGTCCCGCCGGCGACCGCGCTCGAGCGCGCGCTCGCCGACGAGCTCGACCGCGGCGAGGCGCGCCTCGCGCTCGGCCGCGCCGCGACCGTCCGCGCCGCCGCGCTCATCAACGGCACGGCCGCGCACACGGTCGAGGTCGACGACATCTTCCGCGACGGCATCTACCACCCCGGCGCGCCGACGATTCCCGCCGCGCTCGCCCTCGCGCAGGCACGGCGCGCGGGCGGTGAGGCGTTCCTGCGCGCGGTGATCGCCGGCTACGAGATCTCGACCCGCATCGGCGCGGCGATGGGCCGCGCGCACTACAGGTACTGGCACAACACCGGCACCATCGGCTGCTTCGGCGCCGCCGCCGCCGCGGCCGAGCTCCTCCAGCTCGACCGGACGCGCTTCGCGCACGCGCTCGCGACGGTGGCGACGTTCTCCGCCGGGCTGCAGCAGGCGTTCCGGATGGACTCGATGTCGAAGCCGCTGCACGCCGGGCACGCCGCCGAGGCCGGCGTCACCGCCGCGCTCGCCGCGGCCGAAGGCGTGACCGGGTCGCTCGACGTGATCGAAGGCGAGGCCGGCTACGGCCGCGCGATGGGGGACGGCCCGGACTGGGACAAGGCGCTCGCCACCCTCGGCCGCGACTTCCACATCACGCGCATGACCTTCAAGAACCACGCCTGCTGCGGCCACACGTTCGCGGCGATCGACGGCGCGCTCGCGGTGCAGTCGCAGCTCGGCCTCGCCGCGGGCGACATCGAGCGCGTCCGCGTCGGCACCTATCGTGCCGGCGTCGAGGTGGCGCATTACGAGGATCCGCGCACGCCGGCCGAAGGGCGCTTCTCGCTCAAGTACGTCGTCGCCTCGGCGCTCGCGCACGGCAGCGTGCGGCTCGCCGCGTTCGAGCCGCCGCGGCTCGCGGACGCGCTCACCCGCGACCTCATGCGCCGCGTCGACGTCGCGATCGATCCCGCGCTCGACGCGACCTTCCCCGGCCAGCGCGCCGCCCGCGTCGCGATCGTCGCGCGCGACGGCCGCCGTGCCGAGCACCTGCAGCCGACGCGCAAGGGCGATCCCGACGCGCCGCTCACCGACCGGGAGCTCGAGGCGAAGTACCTCGAGCTCGCCGCGCCGGTGATCGGCGACGAGCCCGCACGGCGGATCCTCGCGCGCCTGTGGCGGCTGGAGCGGGAAGCGCAGGTCGAGTGATCCGGTGAGTCTGGCGCAAGCCCTGTTCGCGCCCCGCGCGGTGGCGCTCGTCGGCGCTTCCGGCGACGCCTCGAAGAACACCGCGCGCCCGCTCCGGTTCCTGCGCAAGCACGGCTACGGCGGCCGCATCGTCGCGATCAACGCGATCCGCTCGCAGGTGCTCGGCGAGCGTGCCTACACCAACCTCGCCGACGCGCCGGGCACGATCGACCACGCCTTCGTGATGACCCCCGGCGACACGGTCGAGCTCGTGGTCGAGGCGTGCGGCGCGCGCGGCATCCCGGTCGTCACGATCTTCACCGACGGCTTCGCCGAGACCGGTCCCGACGGCGCGGCGCGGCAAGCGCGCCTGGCGGCGCGCGCGCGCGCGCTCGGGGTGCGCCTGCTCGGACCGAACAGCATGGGCGTCATCGACATCCCGGGCAAGCTCGCGCTGACCGTGAACGCGGTGCTGGAGATGGATGCGCTCCCGGCGGGCACGACGAGCGTCGTCTCGCAGAGCGGCACGATGCTCGGCACCGTGCTCTCGCGCGGCGCGGCGCGCGGCCTCGGCTTCGCCAAGATGGTCGCGGTCGGCAACGAAGCCGACCTCGGCGTGGGGGAGCTGGTCGAGCTGCTCGCCGAGGACCGCGACACGCGCGTGATCCTGCTCTTCCTCGAAACGGTGCGCGACGCCGCGCGGCTCGCCGCCGCGACGCGCAAGGCGCACGCGGCGGGGAAGCCGGTGGTCGCCTACAAGCTCGGCCGCTCCGGCCTCGGCGAGGCGCTCGCGCGCTCGCACACCGGCGCGCTCGCCGGCTCCGACCCGGCGATTGACGCCTACTTCCGCGACTGCGGGATCCTCCGCGTCGACCAGCTCGAGACGCTGATCGAGATCGCGCCGCTCGTGGCGGGCCGCTCGCCGCCCGCGCTCGGGCGCGCACCGCGCGTCGCCGTCGTCACCACCACCGGCGGCGGCGCGGCGAGCGTCGTCGACCGGCTGGGGATGCTCGGGCTCGAAGCCGCGGCGCCGGACGAGCCGCTCCGCACGCAGCTCTCCGCGCTCGGCGTCCGGGTTTCCGGCTCGCCGATCGTGGACCTCACGCTCGCCGGCACGACCTACACCTACGATGCCGTGCTGCAGGCGCTCCTCGACTCGCAATCGTGCGACGCCGTCCTCGCCGCGGTCGGATCCTCGGCGATGTTCCATCCCCAGCTCGCGGTCGAGCCGATCCTGCACGCGAGCCCGCGCCCGAAGCCGCTCGCCGCGTTCCTCACCCCGCACGCCGAGCGCTCGCTCGCGCTGCTCGCGGCGAAGGGCGTGCCGGCGTTCCGCACGCCCGAGGCCTGCGCGGACGCGCTCGCGGCGTTCTTCGCCTGGCGCGTGCCGCGTACGCAAGCGGCGTTGCCGGCCGTGGCCTGGCCCGACGGCCTGCCGCGCGCGGGCCGGCTCGACGAAGCGCAGGCGCTCGCCCTCTTCGCCGCGCTCGGCGTGCCGGTGGCCGAATCGGCGGCGGCGCGGGCGCCCGACTACCGGCATGCCCTCGCCTATCCGGTTGCGGCGAAGGTCCGCTCGCCGGACATCGCGCACAAGACCGAGAGCGGCGGCGTTGCGCTCGGCATCGCGAACCGCGCGGAGTTCGACGCGCGCGTGCCGGCGCTGCTCGCCGCCGTCGCCGCGGCGCATCCGGACGCGCGGATCGACGGCGTGCTCGTGCAGCGCATGGAAGCCGGCCTCGCCGAGGCGATCGTCGGCTACCGCCACGACCCGCTCGTCGGGCCGCTCGTGCTCGTCGGCACGGGCGGCACCCTCGCCGAGATCTACCGCGACTACGCGCTCGCCCTCGCGCCGGTGACCGAGGACGAGGCGGCGGCGATGATCGCGGAGGTGAAGGGCCTCGCGACGATCCGCGGCTACCGCAATCTGCCGCGCGGCGACGTCGCCGCGCTCGCCCGCGCGGTCGCCGCGCTCTCGCGCCTCGCGCTGGTCGCGGGCCAGCCGGTCGCGGAGGCCGAGATCAATCCACTGATCGTCAGGCGCGAAGGCGTCGTCGCAGTCGACGGCCTCGTGGCGCTGCAGGCTTGAGCGCAATGCCGCAGAGCGCGCTGCGCGAGATCCTCGAAGCCGCGGACTTTCGTTCCGCGGACTCACCGGAGATCCGCGGCGCAGATCCGGCGGTGCGGACCCGCTATCGCGTCGGTGCCGCCGGTGCGGCGGCGCTCGGCGCGCTCGGGCTCGCGGCGGCACGCCTCTGGCAGTCGCGCGGCGGTCGCGCCCAGCGCGTCGCGGTGGACCTCCGCGCGGCCGCCGTCTCGCTTCGCAGCTCGCGCTACCTCGCGATCGACGGCAAGCCGCTGCCGCCCTTGTGGGACCCGCTGAGCGGCTTCTACCCGGTGCGCGACGGCTGGATCAGCATCCACTGCAACTTCGCGAATCACCGCGCGGCCGCGCTCGGCGTGCTCGGCACCGGCGAGGACCGGGGCGCCGCCGAGCAGGCGAGCCGCGGCTGGGACGGCGTCGCCCTCGAGGACGCGATCCACGCGGCGGCCGGGTGCGCGGGCTTCGTCCGCGCCGCGCCGGACTGGGCGAAGCATCCGCACGCGCAGGCGGTCGCCCTCCAGCCGCTCCTCGAGATCGAGCGCATCGGCGACGCGCCGCCGGAGCCGCTCGCGCCCGCCGCACGCCCGCTCGCCGGCGTGCGCGTGCTCGACCTCACGCGCGTGCTCGCCGGCCCGACCTGCGCGCGCAGCCTCGCCGAGCACGGCGCCGACGTGCTGAAGATCAGCGCGGCGCACCTCGCCGACTCGGGCCCGGTCGAGCTCGACACCGGGATCGGCAAGCTCTCTGCGCGCCTCGACCTGCGCGCGCCGGCCGACGTCGAGCGCCTGCGCGCGCTCGCGCGCGAGTCGGACGTCTTCTCGCAGTCGTACCGGCCGGGCGCGCTCGCCGCGCGCGGCTTCTCGCCGCAGGCGCTGGCCGAGCTTCGTCCCGGCATCGTCTGCGTATCGCTCAGCGCGTGGGGGGGCACCGGGCCGTGGCGCGAGCGGCGCGGCTTCGACAGCATCGTGCAGTCGGTGAGCGGCATGGCCCTCGCCTCCGGCGAAGACGGCAGGCCGCAGCTCCTGCCGGTATCGGCGATCGACTACGTCAGCGGCTACCTCATGGCCTTCGGCGCGACGGTCGCCCTGGCGCGGCGCGCGGAAGTCGGCGGGAGCTGGCACGTGCGCGTCGCGCTCGCGCGGGTGGGAAAGTGGATCGTCGACCGGGGCGTGGTGCCCGACGACGAATGGCGCGGCACACCGCCGGATCTGCCGCCCGAGGAGCTCGCGCCGCTATTGGCGGAGGTGGATGCGCCGGACGGCCGGATCCGCACCCTGCGCCCGGTCGTCCGGATGTCGGAGACCCCGCCGTACTGGAGCCGGCCGCCGGTGCCGCTCGGCTACCATCAGGCGGAGTGGCCGCCGCGCGGCTGAGGGAGGCTCGCGATGGATTTCCGTTTCACCCCCGAGCAGGAGACGTTCCGCGACTCGGTGCGCCGGTTCGCCGAGAAGCACCTCGCCGCCGGCGCGCGCGAGCGCGCCCACGCTGCCGAGTACCCCTGGGACGTCGCGCGGCTCATGGCGAAGCAGGGCCTCCTCGGCATCACCATCGCCGAGGCCGACGGCGGCCAGGGCGGTGCGCTGATGGACGCGGTGATCGCGATCGAGACGGTCGCGTCGGTCTGCCCACGCAGCGCCGACGTCGTGCAGGCGGGCAACTTCGGCCCGATCCGCGTGCTCGCCGAGTACGGCACCGCCGGGCAGAAGGCGCGCTACCTCGAGCGCCTGCTCGCCGGCGAGGGCGTGATCAGCGTCGGCATGACCGAGCCCGAGGCGGGCTCGGCCGTGACCGATCTCACCACGGCGGCGACGGCGGACGGCGACGGCTACCGGATCGACGGCTCGAAGGTCTTCACCACGCACGCGCCCTATGCCGACGTGATCCTCGCCTACGTGCGCTTCGGGCCGGGCGTGAACGGCATCGGCTCGGTGCTGGTCGACACGAAGTCGCCGGGGGTGCGCTTCGGCCAGCGCTCGACCTTCATGTCGGGCGAGGAATGGGCCCAGATCTACTTCGAGAACGTCTACGTCCCGCCCGACATGGTGGTGCTCAGGGAAGGCGGCTTCAAGAAGCAGATCGCCGGCTTCAACGTCGAGCGCATCGGCAATACCTCGCGGTCGCTCGCGCTCGGCCGCTACGCCTACGAGCGCGCGCGCGAGTGGGCGATGCAGCGCAGACAGTTCGGGCGCCTGCTGTGCGAGTTCCAGGGGCTGCAGTGGAAGTTCGCCGACATGAAGATGAAGCTCGACGCCGGCCAGCTGCTCCTCTACCGCGCGGCGGCGAACGCCGATCGCGGCTTCCCGTCGGCGGAGGAGACCGCGATCGCGAAGGCGTTCTGCAACCAGGCCGGCTTCGACGTCGCCAACGAGGCGCTGCAGGTGATGGGCGGCCTCGGCTACAGCCAGGAGGCGCTCGTCGAGTACTGCGTGCGCCGCTGCCGCGGCTGGATGATCGCCGGCGGCTCGATCGAGATCCTCAAGAACCGGATCGCCGAGAGCGTGTTCGAGCGGTCATTCTCGCAGCGGCCGGGGGCGTGACGAGCGGGCAGCTCAGTCGGCCTTGATCCCCGCTGCGTTCACGACTTCGGTCCACCGCGCGACCTCCTCGCGCAGCAGCTTCCCGAACGCCTCCGGCGTGCTCCCGACGGCTTCCGCGCCCTGCTCGGCGAGGCGCTGCTTCATGTCGGACGAGTGCGCGATCTTCACGATCGCCGCCGACAGCGTGTCGACGACCTCGCGCGGCGTCGCGGCCGGCGCGAGCACGCCGTACCAGACCCCGACGGTGCCGCCGGGGACGCCGGCTTCGGCGACCGTGGGAACCTCCGGCATCAGCTCCGAGCGCCGGTCGCCACTCAGCGCGAGCGGCCGCAGCCGCCCGGCCTTCACGTGCTGGAGGATCGCCGGGATGTTCGCGAACGAGATATCGACGTCGCCGCCCATCACCGCGGTGAGCGACGGCGCGGTCCCCTTGAACGGCACGTGGACGATGTCCGTGCCGGTGCGGAGCTTCAGCAGCTCGCCGGACATGTGCTGGCTCGTGCCCGAGCCGGCCGACGAGTAGTTGAGCACGCCCGGCTTCGCGCGCGCAGCCGCGACGAGCTCCTCCAGCGTCCGCGCCGCGAGCTTGTTCGAGACCACCACAACGTTCGGCGACTCGGCGAAGAGCGACACCGGCGCGAAGTCGCGCACCGTGTCGTACGGCAGCTTCTTGTAGAGCGCCATGTTGATCGCGACGACCGACGTCGCGACGAGTAGCGTGTAGCCGTCGGGCGCCGACCGCGCGACCATCTCGTTCGCGATGTTGGTCGCCGCGCCCGGCCGGTTCTCCACCACCGCCGGCTGGCCGAGGACCTCGGGCAGCTTCGAGGCGAGCAGCCGCGCCATGATGTCGGTGCCGCCGCCCGGCGTGAACCCGACCACCATGCGGATCGGCCGGCCGGGGTAGGTCTGCGCCGCCGCGGCGGCGCCGCAAAGCGCGAGCACCACTGCGAGCAGACAGCACGTCCCGCGCCTTGCGATCATCGCGTCACTCCCCCTGCGCACCGGCTTCCCTGACCACCTTGCCCCAGCGCGCGACTTCGCCGCGGCGACGCCCGTGCAGCGTCCTGCGCCCATCGTTCCCTCCTCGGCGGGCGCGGTCCACGCCGCGCGACGCGAGCGGCATTCTACCCACCGGGGAGCGCCCGGCGGTGGGCAGGGAATCAGTCCTGCCGCGCGGCTTCCCAGGATTTCGGCTGGGCGAGGGCCTTCTCGGTCTGGGCGATGATTTCCGCGCCGGTCGCCGCGTCGAGCAGGAGGCTGCCCTCCCGGCGCGCAATCGACTGCATCCGGGTCGCGCTCGGGGTGATCGACTCGAGCTCGATTTCGATCTCGCGCGCGCCCGCCTTGGCGGTGATCGTGATGGTCGCCGCGTTCTCGGCCGTTCCTTCGACCGGAATGTCCATCCGCTTCAGCGCAAGGTGCACCGCGTGCCGGACGTCGGGCAACGGCTCGGTGAAGGTCCGCGAGGTCAGGTTGTTCGAGTAGTGGTTCATGCCGACGCCGGCGCCCAGGCCGGCGAGCGTGATGCCGATCGAGGCGCAGCCGCTCGCCGCGGCGAGCGCGGGCAGCAGGCACGCGAGTCTGAGGAAGCGGCGCATGGCGGGATCCGTTGCTGCAAGGAGAGGCCGCCAGTGTGCCCCCGGCCGCGGCCCGCCCATGACGGCGTCATTGACGCGCCGTGATGGAGTGCACGCCGGCGCGCGCGTCCCGCCGCCCGCGCGGCGGCGCGGCGCGTCGAGCCCCCGACACCGCGCGCGGGCGCCGTGGCGAAATCCTCAGGCGGCCTTCAGCGGCGGCGGTTGCGGTTGCGGCAGCGCCGCCAGCAGATGGCTCCGCTCGCGCTCGACGTGGCACGCATTCTCGGCGACGAGACAGGCGAGGAACGCGGCGAGGAAGGCGAACCCGGTCGCGGCGTCGCCGGCGACGGCGACCGCGATCCAGAGAAACACGTTCGGGTTCTGCTGCGCGATGCGCGCGTCGCGCCGCTCGGCCATGGGCTGCCCGCGGGTCGCCAGCCCGCTCAGCGCACCGAGCGCGAACCGCACAGCGACGAATGCGAGCGCCGGCAGCACCAAGCCGCCGACTCCGGGCCCGCCGACGCCGGGTCCGCCGACTCCGGGCCCGCCGACTCCGGGCCCGCCGACGCCGGGTCCACCGCCGACCGGCGCGAGCTGGTAGGCGCCGAGCGCGGCCATCGCCGCCAGCAGCACCGGGCCGAGCCAGCCGAAGCGCCGCGCGAACGCCGGCGCAGCGGTCTTCGCCGTTGCGCGGACCGCCTGGGCCGCGATCGTCGCGACGACAATCAGCGCGCACGCGCTGCCGAGCGGGGCGAACGGAATGCCCGCCGGCAGGCAGCCGGCGAACGCCGCACCGGCCACGGCGGCCGGGACGAGCACCGACGCGAGCACCGTTTCGAGGCCGGCGCGGCGCCCGTCACCGCCCCAGAGCCGCGCGAGCACGGGCGCCGCGGTCACGGGCGGCGTCACGAGCAGCGCGCCGACGATGCCCCACGCCGGCCCGCCGAGGCACATCAATGCGCCACCGGCCGCGATGCGCGGCAGCCACCGGCCGGCGATCTGCCCGAGGTAGCCGAAGCCGCGGCCGCTCACCGCCGCGCGCAGGTCGACCTCGAGCGACGCGAGAAACGCGGCGCCGGCGAGGAGCGCAAGCATCGCGACGAGGGACCCGTTCCCGGGCAGCGCGGCGCCGGTCGCCAGGCGCAGCGCGACGCCGGCAAGCGCGGCGATCGCGGCGAGTTCGATCGCGTGCGCCGTGACGTAGTCGCCGAGCTTCCGCATCCCGCGCCGGCCGCCCTCGGCGAAGCGCGGCAGCGCCTCGAAGGCGATCGGGGTCGAGTCGGGCACCTTCCCGTCGAAGCACCCGCCGGGCGCGCGCCCGGCGGCGACGAGCACCATCGCCTCGAGCACGCACTCGTGCGCGACGACGAGCACGTTGCGGCCGGCGCGGCGCGCGGGCGCGAGCACCGTCTCGTAGTAGTCCCGCACGCGCGCGTGCAGCGCGCCGCTCGATTCGCCGGCGGGCGGGCGGCGCGCCGGGTCGTGCAGCATCGCCTCGAACTCGGCGCAGCCCACTGCGCGCGCGGCGAGGTTCCGGTTGCGGCCGGTGAACGCGCCGAAGTCGCGCTCGTCGAGCGCGTCGGCGCCGGTGACCCAGCGCAGCCCCTCGGGAAAGCACGCCGGCGCCGCGGTGGCGATGATCCGCGCGGTCTCGCGCGCGCGACCGAGCCGCGAGGTGTGGATCTCGTCGAACCGCACGCCGAGCGCCGCGAAGCGCCGGGCCGCGGTGCGCGCCTGCGCGCGGCCGAATGCGGTGAGCGGCACGTCGTCGATGCCGGCGAACACGTTCCGCTCGTTCGCCGCCGACTCGCCGTGGCGCACGAGCAGGAGCGCGCCGGGCCGCACCGGCGCCCCGACCGGCTGCACGGTATCGAGCCGCCCGGCCTGGAAGGCAACGCGGGAGTCGGCGACCGGGCGCCGGGGCTGGAGCGCAATGACGTTCATCGTCGTCGTTCTTCCGGCGGGTGGGACCGGCCCGAAGTCAGGCGGCGAGAGTGCCGGGGGGCGGAGCGCATTGCCATCGTCCCGGTGCCCTATTCACGACGGACTAGACCCGCGCGGCGAGCGCCTGCCAGCGCCTCCGCGCGGCCGCCTTGTTGCAGTGCGGGAGTAGAATCGCCCCATGCACATGCAGCCGCCCGAGCCGGCGACCGCGGCGGAGATCGATCCGCCCGCGCGGCTGCGCGAGATCCCCTACAACTACACGTCGTTCTCCGACCGGGAGATCGTCATCCGCCTGCTGGGCGAGAACGCGTGGCAGGCGCTCCTCGCGCTGCGCGCCGAGCGCCGCACCGGCCGCTCCGCGCGCATGCTCTACGAGGTGCTCGGCGACGTCTGGGTCGTCGCGCGCAATCCCTATCTCCAGGACGATCTCCTCGAGGACCCGAAGCGCCGCGCCGCGCTGATCGAGGACCTGCACCACCGCCTCGGCGAGGTCGACAAGCGGCGGCGCCGCTACGCCGCCGAGGCGGCGGAGGCGGATCCGGGCCTGCGCGAGCAGTTCGCGGCGCGGGACGCGAAGGTGGCAACGCTGCTCGACGGCGCACGCGAAGCCGTCGAGCGCTTCGCCGGCGAGTTCGAGGAGACGGCCGCGCTGCGCCGGCGGGCGATGCGCCGGCTTGCGCGCAGCACGCGGCGCGACAACGTCCAGTTCGACGGGCTCGCGCGCGTGTCGCACGTCACCGACGCGACCGACTGGCGGGTCGAGTACCCGTTCGTCGTGATCTCGCCCGACGACGAGGACGAGGTGGCCGCGGTGGTGCGCGATTGCATCGCGCTCGGCCTCACGATCATCCCGCGCGGCGGCGGCACGGGCTACACCGGCGGCGCAGTGCCGCTGGTGAAGAACGCCGCGGTGATCAACACCGAGAAGCTCGAGGTGCTCGGCGCGGTGGAGATGGCGCGGCTCCCCGGCGTCGGGCGCGAGGTGCCGACGATCCGCTGCGGCGCGGGCGTGGTGACCAAGCGCGTGATGGACGCCGCGGAGGCCGCGGGCTACGTCTTCGCCGTCGACCCGACCTCGGCGGACGCCTCCTGCATCGGCGGCAACGTCGCGATGAACGCCGGCGGCAAGAAGGCGGTGCTGTGGGGCACCGCGCTCGACAACCTCGTCTCCTGGCGCATGGTCGACCCGGACGGGCGCTGGGTCGAGGTGACGCGGCTCGACCACAACCTCGGCAAGATCCACGACGCGCCGGTCGCGCGCTTCTCGATCCAGCAGCTCGGGTCCGACGGCCGCACCGCGGACGGCGCCGCGCGCGTGCTCGAGGTGGCGGGCCGGCAGTTCCGCAAGGCGGGCCTCGGCAAGGACGTCACCGACAAGTTCCTCGCCGGCCTGCCGGGGGTGCAGAAGGAGGGCTGCGACGGGATCATCACCTCGGCGCGCTTCCTCCTGCACCGGATGCCGAAGGCGATCCGCACCGTGTGCCTCGAGTTCTTCGGCCAGGTGCGCTACTCGGTGCCGGCGATCGTCGAGATCAAGGCAACCCTCGACGCTCGCGCGGCGGCGACGCTCGGAGACGACGGGGCCCCCCACCCCGTCGCGCGCGGGAACGACGGGGCCCCCCACCCCGTCGCGCGCGGGAACGACGGGGCCCCCCACCCCGTCACACGCGGGAACGACGGGGCCCCCCACCCCGTCACACGCGGGAACGACGGGGCCCCCCACCCCGTCGTATTGGCGGGCCTCGAGCACCTCGACGAGCGCTATCTCAAGGCGGTCGGCTACGCCACGAAAGCGCGCCGGGGAGCGCGCCCGAAGATGGTGCTCATCGGCGACATCGCCGGGGACGACGAGGACGCGGTCGCGCGTGCCGCCGCCGAGGTGGTGCGGCTCGCGAACGCCCGCGGCGGCGAGGGATTCGTCGCCGTGTCGGCCGAGTCGCGCAAGCAGTTCTGGCTCGACCGCGCCCGCACCGCCGCGATCGCCCGGCACACCAACGCGTTCAAGATCAACGAGGACGTGGTCATCCCGCTCGAGCGCCTCGGCGACTACTCCGACGGGATCGAGCGGATCAACGTCGAGCTGTCGCTCGCCAACAAGCTCGCGCTCCTCGACGCGCTCGACGAGTACTTCGCGGGCGGCCTCCCGCTCCAGCAGCCCGACGAGAAGCTCGCCGCGGCGGAGCTGCTCGGCGACCGGCCGGCGCGCGCGCGCGCGGTCGTGGCGACCGCCCGCGAGCGCTGGCGGTACCTCGCCGGGAATCTCGACCTCCCCGCCGGCGAGGCGCGCCGCGACGTCGTCCCGCCGGCCGTTGCCGGCGCGCAGACGGTGTTTGCGCTCCTCCAGAACCACACGCTGCGCGTGTCCTGGAAGGAAGAGGTGCGCGCGCCGCTCGAGCGGCTGTTCGACGGCGCCCTCTTCCGCAAGGTGGTCGAGGGCTTCGACGCCGTGCACCGCCGCGTGCTGCGCGGCCGGGTGTTCGTCGCGCTCCACATGCACGCCGGCGACGGCAACGTGCACACCAACCTCCCGGTCAACTCCGACGACTACGCGATGCTGCAGACCGCGAACGCCGCGGTCGCGCGCATCATGCGGCTCGCGCGCTCGCTCGGCGGCGTGATCTCCGGCGAGCACGGGATCGGCATCACCAAGCTCGAGTTCCTCGCACCCGAAGAGATCGCGGCCTTCCGCGAGTACAAGGCGCGGGTCGATCCCGAGGGCCGCTTCAACCGCGGCAAGCTCCTGCCCGGCGGCGATCTCCGCGACGCGTACACGCCGTCGTTCAACCTGATCGGCGCGGAGTCGCTGATCCTCGAAGCCTCCGAGATCGGCCGCATCGCCGGCTCGATCAAGGACTGCCTGCGCTGCGGCAAGTGCAAGCCGGTCTGCGCCACCCACGTGCCGCGCGCGAACCTGCTCTACTCGCCGCGCAACAAGATCCTCGCCGCGTCGCTCCTGATCGAGGCGTTCCTGTACGAGGAGCAGACGCGGCGCGGGGTCTCGCTCCGCCACTTCGACGAGTTCGGCGACGTCGCCGACCACTGCACGGTCTGCCACAAGTGCGCGAACCCGTGCCCCGTGGACATCGACTTCGGCGACGTCTCGATCGCGATGCGGAACCTCCTGCGCAAGCAGGGCAAGCGGCGCGCGAACCCGGGCACCGCCGCGGCGATGCTCTTCCTCAACGCCACCGACCCGGCGACGATCAAGCTCCTGCGCAAGGGGATGATCGACTGGGGCTACCGGGCGCAGCGGCTCGCCCACCGCGCGGCGCGCGCGCTCGGGATCGCGCAGCCGCAGACAAAGCGGCCGCCGGCGACGGTGGGCAAGCCCGCGCTGAAAGCGCAGGTGATCCACTTCGTCAACAAGCCGATGCCGGGCGGGCTGCCGAAGCGCACCGCGCGCGCGCTTCTGGACGTGGAGGACCCGAAGATCGTACCGATCATCCGCGACCCGGCGAAGGCGTCCGACGATGCGGAGGCGGTGTTCTACTTCCCGGGTTGCGGCTCCGAGCGGCTCTTCAGCCAGGTCGGCCTCGCGACGCAGGCGATGCTCTACCACGTGGGCGCGCAGTGCGTGCTGCCGCCGGGCTACCTCTGCTGCGGTTATCCGCAGACCGCTGCGGGCGACGAGGACCGGGGACGCAAGATCAGCACCGACAACCGGGTGCTGTTCCACCGCGTCGCCAACACGCTCAACTACCTCGACATCAGGACGGTGATCGTGTCGTGCGGCACCTGCCTCGACCAGCTCGAGCAGTACGAGTTCGACCGGATCTTCCCCGGATCGCGGCTGCTCGACATCCACGAGTACCTGCTCGAGAAGGGCGTGAAGCTCGACGGGGTGGGGGGCGTGCGCTACCTCTATCACGACCCCTGTCACACGCCGATCAAGACCGCGCAGCCGCTCAAGGTGGTGAACGCGCTGATGGGCACTGCGGTGCAGGCGAGCGAGCGCTGCTGCGGCGAGTCGGGCACGCTCGCCGTCACCCGGCCCGACGTCTCGACGCAGGTGCGCTTCCGCAAGGAAGAGGAGCTGCGCAAAGGTGCCGCGGCGCTGCGGGCGGACGGCCCGGACGGACGGTTCGGCGGCGAGGTGAAGGTCCTGACCTCCTGCCCGTCCTGCCTCCAGGGCCTCGCCCGCTACCGGGACGACGCAGGCGTCGGCGCCGACTACATCGTGGTCGAGATCGCCCGGCACGTCCTCGGGCCCGACTGGCTGCCGGCGTTCGTCGCCCGCGCGAACCGCGGCGGGATCGAGCGCGTCCTGCTGTAGCGGCCACCGGGCGTCGACGGCTCGACGCCCGCCGCCGCCCGTCCCCCTTCCGTCTCTCCCGCTTCCATGCTATCGTCATAATGACGATGTCATAGAGCGCCCGGCGGCGGCACGGGCCCCGACAGGAGGAGCCGCTCATGCACCCGATCCGCACGCTCGCTTTCGTACCGTTCGCGCTCGCGCTCGCCGGCTGCCTCGGCGGGGGCAGCGACTCCAACGACTCGCAGGCCGCCGCGGCGGCACCCGCCGCGTCCGCCCCTGCGGCGTCGACGGCGCCCGCGCCGGCCCCCGCGCCGGCCCCGGCCCCTGCGCCGACGCCCACCGCGGGCGCGATGAACCTCCAGATCGCCGGCCTCGCCGCCGCGAGCGAGGCGGTCGTCACCGTCACCGGCGGCGGGGCGACCCAGTTCGTCACCGCGAGCAGGATGCTGCCGAACCTCGCGCCGGGGACGTACACGGTGACCGCCGAGCCGGTGCTCACCGGCCAGGCGGTGATGGCGCCCACCGCCGCGGCGCAGACGATCACGGTGGTCGCCGGCCAGACCGCGGCGGCGACGGTGAGCTACGCGATGCAGGCCGCGTTCGCGCTCCGGCTCGCCGAGATGCCGTGGGTGGGACTGAACCAGCCGATCTTCCTCGCCGCGCCGCCCGGCGACACCGCGCGGATCTTCGTGCTCGAGCGACCGGGGCGGATCCGCGTGGTCCAGAACGGCACCGTGCTCGCGACGCCGTTCCTCGACATTTCGGCGCGCGTGTCGACGCAGGGCGAGCGCGGGATGCTGTCGTTCGCGTTCCACCCGCAGTACGCGCAGAACGGCTGGGTATTCGTGCACTTCAACAACCTCGCCGGCGACATCGTCGTCGAGCGGTTCACGGTTTCGGCGGCGAACGCGAACGTGGCGAACGTCCAGGCGACCGAGGTCATCAGGATCGCGCACCCGACGTTCGACAACCACAACGGCGGCGTCGCCGCGTTCGGGCCGGACGGCCTGCTCTACCTCTCCACCGGCGACGGCGGCGGCGGCGGCGACCCGATGGCGAACGCGCAGAACCCGAACCGCCTCCTCGGCAAGATGCTGCGGATCGACGTGAGCACGCTGCCCTACACCATCCCGGCGGCGAACCCGCTCGCGACCGAGGTCTGGGGCATCGGCCTGCGCAACCCGTGGCGCTGGTCGTTCGACTCGACCACGAGCCGCCTCTACGTCGCCGACGTCGGCCAGAACAAGTACGAGGAGGTCGACGTGGTGCTGCGCGATGCGCCCGCGCCGGCGGTGCCGGTGAATTTCGGCTGGCCGCTCACCGAGGGCTCGAAGTGTTACCCGAACGACCAGGCGAGCTGCAACACCTCGGGCCAGACGCTGCCGGTGCTCGAGTTCGACCACTCGACCGGCGCGTGCGCGATCACCGGCGGCTACGTCTACCGCGGCACCACGATCCCGGAGCTCGCCGGGCGCTACTTCTACTCCGACTACTGCGCCGGCTTCGTGCGCAGCTTCCGCTACTGGAACGGCCAGGCGGTCGAGAAGGTGGAGTGGGCGCCGCCGAACGCGATCGGGCGCGTGCTCTCCTTCGGCGAGGACGCCACGAAGGAGATCTACGCGATCACCGCGAGCGGAAAGATCTACCGCGTTGCGAAGCTGTAACGGCCGGCGCGGCCCGGCGCCGCGCCGCTTCGGGGCGCGATCGTGAAGTATTGCCTGCGGCCGGGGGGCTTTCACGCCGGCCGCCGCCAACGAAGGCTCAACCAAATCAACGCAATGGACGATATACTGCATGCCGTTCGCATAAGTGGGGACCCGGGGCCCCGACTGGCGCCGCACGCGGGGCGCCGACGAAATGCCATGCCGAGCTTCCTGCCGACCCAGCAGCCGGTCGTCGCCGACCTCAAGGCGTGCGAGGCCTGGCTCGCGCGCGCCGCGCTCGCGGACGCCCGCCAGGCCTGCCGCGAGCTGACCGGGCTGCTCGAGTCGCTCGAGGAAGTCTCCCCGCCCGAGGGCCCCTACGTCGAAGTGCTCGAGCGCCTGCGCGAGCCGATCGTCGTCGCGCAATCCGAGCACGCGAAGAAGTTCGCCGGCCGACCGCTGCCGCTGAAGGACTACGAGATCGGCGCGTTCGAGCAGGTCTACGATCTCTGGACCACGCTCGGCCGCGCTTACAGGCGCCTGCTCCGCAGCGCGATCGAGGACAAGAGCCCTGACCTCGCCGGCCAGCAGGCCCTCCTCGCGCACCGCGCCCTCGACTGCGTCGGCGAGCTGATGATGGCGCACTACCGCGCGCGCCGCGAGCTCGAGAACGAGCTGTGGCAGGACCTGCACCAGCTCTACCAGACCGCCGACCGCGAGGGCGTCGCGCTCGGCACCGTCTCGGCCGGCTACCGCTCGAAGTCGGTGTCCACCTGCAACGAGGTCTACGTTCGCGCGCTGCTGCTCGCTCTCGCCAACCCGAACGGGCTCGCGACGCGCGAGGTCGCGTGGACGCGCCGCTGGGCGAGCATGTGGGCGTACAAGGTCGAACTCGTTGCCGCGCTCGAAGACGGGCAGGGCTACGCCGTCGATCTCGCCGGCAACCAGCCGCCGACCTGGATCAAGGCGGCCGAGGCGACGCCGGCGACGCGCTTCCTCGAGACCGCGAATCTCCGCCGCAGCGTCCGCAGCCGCATCAAGAAGCTCGAGTCGGGCGTCGACGCGCAGACCCTCGGCCTCGGCAAGGACTGCGTGCAGCCCGACGTCGGGCGCCTGCTCACGCAGCTCGCACGCGTGTGGGTCGAGGCGCCGGCGCCGCGGCAGTTCACGCGCCGGCTCGTGGCCGCGCGCACCGAGCTCGTGAGCGGGCTCGAGTCGATCCACCTCGCGATCAGCGGCAAGGCGTTCAAGAGCGCCACGCGGCACTGGGACTACTCGCGCCGCGACGCCGAGCAGATCCACATCTACCAGGGCGCGCGGCCCTCGGACGCGGACGACGCGGCCACCGCCTTCACCGCCGAGAAGTGGGAGACGCTCGACGAGAGCGCGAACGGCTTCCGCATCCGGCGCAAGGGGCCGGGCGAGCGGCTGTCGCTCGGCCAGCTCGTGGGCCTGCGCCCGTCGGGCGCGCGCGGATTCATCCTGTCGGAGGCGCGCTGGCTGATGTCCGGCATCGACGGCTCGCTCACCGTCGGCGCATCGGCGCTGCCCGGGCTCGCCCGGGCGGTCGCGGTGCGGCCGGCAAGCTCGGCGGTCAATGCGCCCGAGCCCTACATGCAGTCGTTCATGCTGCCGAACTCGGCCGCGCAGCCGGGCTCGCTCGTGATGCCGTCGGGCTGGTTCCAGCACGGCCGGCTGCTCGAGGTGCGCGACGAGGACGAGGTGATCCAGGTGAAGCTCGCCGGCCTCGTCCAGCGCGGCTACGACTACGACCGCGCCAACTTCTCGGTGGTCGCCACGACCGCGACCGCCTGAGGCGGGAGCCACGTCACCCGCTGCGGCGCGAACACCGCCGCGAACCGGCTGCCCTTCCCGGGTTCGCTCGTCACCTCGAGCCGCCCCTGGTGGCGCGTGAGCACGTGCTTCACGATCGCGAGGCCGAGGCCGGTGCCGCCGGTGTCGCGCGAGCGGCTGGTGTCGACGCGGTAGAAGCGCTCGGTGAGCCGCGGGATGTGGCGCGCCTCGATGCCGATGCCGCTGTCCTGGACGGCGATCTCTCCCCCGCCGTCGCCCGCGCCGCCGGGATCGGCGCCGCCACCCGCGCGCGCCCATTCGATCACGATGCGGCCGTCGCGGGGCGTGTAGCGGATCGCGTTCGAGACGAGGTTGGTGATCGCGCTCCGCATCTCGTGCTCGTCGCCGCGCAGCGTCGCCGGCGGCCCGAGGCGAAGCTGCACCGCGTGCCGCCCGCCCGAGAGTGCGCGCGCCTCCTCGGCGATTCCGGCGAGGAAGCGGTGCACGTCGATCGCGCCCTCGCGCGCCGGCTGCGCGCTCGACTCGAGCGCCGAGAGCGTGAGGAGGTCGTCGATCAGCCGCAGCATGCGGTCGGTCTGCGTGCGCATCAGGCCGAGCACCTGCCGGCCGCGCGGCTCGTCGACCCGGACGTTGCCGTCGGCGATCGTCTCGAGAAAGCCGCTCACCACCGTGAGCGGGGTCTTGAGCTCGTGCGAGACGTTGGCGACGAAGTCGCGGCGCATCGTCTCGAGGCGCTCCCACTGCGTGATGTCGCGCGAGAGGAGGAGCTTGTCGTCCTGGCCGTACGGCACGATCCGCAGCGACAGCACCAGCTCGTCGGCCGCCGCGAGCTGCAGCGTGAGCGGCTGGTGGTAGGCGCCGCCTTTCAGGTACTGCACGAAATCGGGACTGCGCACGAGGTTGAGCAGCGGCTGCCCGGCGTCGCGCCGCGCGTCGATGCCGAAGTAGCGCTCGGCGGTGGCGTTCGCCCACACGATGTGGTCCCGGGCGTCGAGGACGATCACGCCGTCGGGCATCGCCTGCGCGGCGCTGCGGAAGCGCGCGAGCTGCGCGGTGAGGCGGTGCTGGTGCTGCGTGCTCGAGCGCATGTAGCGGTGGAGCCGCGTGAAGACGTGCTCCCACACGCCCGAGCCCATCGGCACGGGTGCGCCCTGCGGGTCGCGCAGCCACGCGGTCAGCGCGCGCAGGTTGACGAGGTGGCGCAGGAGAACGAGCGCGAGGCCGACGCAGAGGATCGCGAGCGCCCATACCGGTCCCTTGAGCGGCCACGCGATGAGCGCCGCGACGGCGAACGCGCCCAGGGTGAGCGCGGTGCGGGCCCAGATATGGTTCACGGCGCGGAAGATGCGGCGCGGAAGCGGCGCGGAACCTTAGCAGAAATCATGTCGTCATTGCGGCCGAAGCCGCAATCGAGTCCCGCCGCCGGCGCATCCCGGATTGCGCCGGACCGGCCCGACTCCACGTCCGGTCAGCCCGCGGCGGCGAGGCGATAGCCCGACCCGCGCACGGTCTCGATCAGCCGGTCGTGCCCGGTCGGCTCGAGCGCCTTGCGCAGCCGACGGATGTGCACGTCGACCGTGCGCTCCTCGACGAACACGTGGTCGCCCCACACCTGGTCGAGCACCTGCGCGCGGCTGTGCACGCGCTCCGGGTGCGCCATCAGGAAGTGCAGCAGGCGGAACTCGGTCGGCCCGAGTTCGAGCTGGGTGCCGCGCGCGGCGACGCGATGCGTCGCCGGGTCGAGGCGCAGGCCGCCGATCTCGATCGGCTCGTCGGTGAGCTGCGGCGCGCGCCGGCGCAGCACCGCCTTGATCCGCGCGAGCAGCTCGCGCGGGCTGAACGGCTTGGTGACGTAGTCGTCGGCGCCGGCGTCGAGCCCGGCGACCTTGTCCTGCTCCTGCCCGCGCGCGGTGAGCATGATGATCGGCACCTGCTTCGTGCGCTCGTCCTGGCGCAGGCGGCGGGCGAAGCTCGCGCCCGACTGGCCCGGCAGCATCCAGTCGAGGAGGATGAGGTCGGGCAACGCGTGCCGCACGAGCTCGCTCGCCTGCTCGGCGTCGCGGGCACGGAGCACGTGGTGTCCGGCGTGCTCGAGGTTGAGCGCGAGCAGCTCCTGGATTGCCGGCTCGTCTTCGACCACGAGGATGTTGGCAGGCATGGCGTGGGCTTCGGTGAGGCGTGCCCGGAGTTTATGGCGCGAGCATGACAGTTTTGTTACTGTCCGGGGACCGGCTCCCGGTTACCCTGCCCTGCATTCGCGAGCGCTGCGCTTCATGGCCGAACCGCCCGTCCCCACCGAGATCAAGCTGCACCAGAAGTCGCGGGTGCTGGAGCTCACGTTCGCGGGCGGCGAGCGCTTCGAGCTGCCGTACGAGCTGCTGCGCGTCTACAGCCCGTCGGCGGAAGTGCGCGGCCACGGGCCGGGGCAGGAAGTGCTCCAGGTGGGCAAGCGCGACGTGGCGATCACGAGCGTCGAGCCCGTGGGCAGCTACGCCATCCAGCCGCGCTTCTCGGACGGCCACGACACCGGCATCTACTCGTGGGACTACCTCCACCATCTGGGCACGAATCGCGAGCGGCTGTGGCAGGAATACCTCGCCCGCATGCAGGCCGCCGGCGCGAGCCGGGACTGACGCCGCCGCCCGATTGACGCCGCCGATGACCGAGCGCACGCATTTCGGCTACCAGCAGGTCGGCGAGGACGACAAGGCGCGCAAGGTCGCCGGCGTCTTCGCGTCGGTCGCGCCGAAGTACGACCTGATGAACGACCTGATGTCGCTCGGGCTCCACCGCGCGTGGAAGGCGTTTGCGGTCGCGCTGAGCGGAGTGCGCCCGGGCGACCGCGTGCTCGACGTCGCCGGCGGGTCGGGGGACCTCGCCCGGGCGTTCGCGCGCCGGGTCGGGCCGACCGGCGAGGTCTGGCTGACCGACATCAACGGCGCGATGCTCGGCGTCGGCCGGGACCGGCTCCTTGATGCCGGCCTGACCGCCCCCATCTTGCAGTGCAATGCCGAGCGGCTTCCGCTCCGGTCCGGGACGTTCGACTGCGTCAGCGTCGCGTTCGGGCTGCGCAACATGACGCGCAAGGAGGCGGCCCTGGCCGAGATGCGGCGGGTGCTCCGGCCGGGGGGACGATTGCTCGTGCTCGAGTTCTCGAAAGTGTGGAAACCGCTCGAAAAAGCGTACGATTGGTACTCGTTCGAGGTCGTGCCCCGGCTCGGGGCGCGGATCGCAGGCGACGGGGCGGCCTACCGCTACCTCGCCGAGTCGATCCGGATGCACCCGGACCAGGAGACGCTCCGGGCCATGATGGAACGAGCCGGGCTCGAGGACGTCGAATACTTTAATCTCGCGGCTGGCATCGTCGCGTTGCACCGCGGCAAGAAGTACTGAATCGACCAGGAGGCAGCAATGAAACGGCTGTTGATCGCACTGTCCGCCTTGTTCCTCACCAGCGTGTTCGTCGTGGACGACGCCGAAGCCCGCCGCCTGGGCAGCGGGAAGACGAGCGGCGCCCAGCGCCAGGGCCTGCCCGACAAGCCGGCCACCCCGCCCGCGGCACAGCAGGCCGCGCCGGCCGCCGCTCCGGCCGCGGCTGCGGGCGCCGCCGCCCGCAAGCCGATGAGCCCCTGGATGGGGGCGCTGGCGGGCCTCGCCGCTGGCCTCGGGCTCGCCTGGCTCCTCGGCGACCAGCTCGGCTCGATCATGATGGCGGTCCTCCTCGGACTGGCCGCGGTCGTGGTCGTCGCCCTGATCGCCCGTGCATTCATGAAGCCACGCGCGCAGGCCGCACCTGGCGGCCTGCAGTACGCGGCCGTGGGCAACGAGACCGTCGCCGCGCCGCCGCCGTCGCAGTCGGGCGGCGGGGTCGCCGTGCCGAGCTTCCAGAGCCAGTTCACGCCGAAGGTGCCCGCGGACTTCAACGCGGACGCGTTCCTGCGCGAGGCGAAGAAGAGCTTCCTCGCGCTGCAGGCGGCGAACGACCGCGGCAACCTCTCGGGGATCCGCGAGCTCGTGACCGACGACATGTACCAGCAGCTCAAGCAGGACGTCGACGAGCGCCGCGGCGCGCAGCGCACCGACGTGATGAACCTCGACGCGAGCCTGCTCGAGCTCGTCACCGAGAGCGGCATGCACTGGGCGAGCATCCGGTTCTCCGGCCTGATCCGCGAGGAAGAGGGCCAGGCGCCGCAGCACTTCGAGGAGATCTGGAACCTGCAGAAGCCGGAGACAGGCGGAGCGGGGTGGATGCTCGCGGGGATCCAGCAAGTGAGCTAAAGCGGGTTCGCCGGAGCGGAAAAGGCCGCCTTTCGGCGGCCTTTTTCTTTGGTTCTTTTCTTTCGCTCTGTTCTCTTTCGCTCTGTTTTCTTTCGCTCTGTTTTTTGGCTGCGTCGCGCTACTTCCGGATCCTCGCAGTCGCACCGATCCAGCGCAGTGCGTCCCATTCCGTTATGCGCGGGCCGGCTTCGCACCCGCCCGCTGGACCGCCTTCGCGACCCGCGCGATCGCCGCCCGAGTCCCGGTTGCGATCCATTGCAGCATCTGCCCCCGGGCGGCCTCGCGGAGCGCCTGCGCGGCGACCTGGCAATCGCCCGCGAAATCGAACAGCGACACGACGCGCTCCGCGCCGTCGACCACCCAGAAGTCGCCGCGCTCGTCGCGGCAGACCCGCGCGGTGCGGCCGTTCGCGGTTTCGATCTCGTACTCGGTCCGTTCGAGCAGCTTGCTCACTGAAATGCCCGGCTCGTTCATGTTCGTCTCCTGAAGAAGGGGTTTGCGGTTCGCTACAGCGCGGCGGTCGTCGGGCACGACGACCGCACGAAGAGGTTGGTCCAGAAGCGGTCGAACCACGAGGCGGCGGGCTTCCGGCCGGTCGCGAAGAGCTCGACCGGCTCGCCCGTCCTGCGCGTCACCATCGCGACGGCCATGGCGCGGCGCTCGGGCACGAACGGCGACACGATCAGCGTGCTCGGCTTGAACGCCGACACGAGCGTCGTGCCATTGCGCGCGATGCGGAAGACCTCGCCGGCGCGCAGGCACACGTCGTCGATCTCGTTCGCCTGGGTGAGCCACACGGAGCCGTAGGCGACGGTCACCGTCGCGCCGCGGCCGTCCTCGATCCGGGCGATGTCGCCGCGGGCGAGCGTGAGCGTGGCCTGCTCGATGCAGTCGTTGATCCGGTATGCGTCCATGTTCGTCTCCTGGTTCGTCTCGCCGGCGGGGCCGGCTTGCTCGGTTCGACCGGGCTGTGCGCCCTCGCCCCCTACTTCGCACTACCCGTGCCAGTTGTTGTTAGCATGGCAGTCGATCCGTAGAAACGGATATATTTCAATAGGTTACATACCGGTATCGGCGAGTGGACCGAGTGCGCCGGCGACTCGTCCCGCCGTCAAGTTCGGTGGCGGCGTCGGATGCGACGGGCTTGGCCGCCGGATCGCGCGGCCGGGAGCGCCGGTTAACCACGGCACTGAGTGCGTGAAGATTCGCGCGCAGCCCATGACGAAAAGTGTTCGGATCTCGGTGCGGGTATCGCGGGCGGCGAAGGATCTGCTCGAGCGGCATCTGCGCTCGCCCGGGATAGAGAAGGGCCGGGTCGTCGAGCGGGCGATCCGCCATCACATCCGGGCGCTGCACCAGCTGCCGGCGGACACCATCCAGCATCCACTGCTCGTGGTGACGCGGGCTTCTGGCGCTGCGATCCTCAAGCTCAATGCCGCCAGGCCGACCGAGCCGCTGCGCGCGCTGATGCGTGACCGGGAGTAGGGCTCCGGGCCCGGGAGACCAGCACCCCTCCGGCGTCACTCGTGACGCGACGGAGACGGGCGCCCCGGGTGAGTGTCTTACCGGGCCTTCCGGATCCCGAGCTTGCGCATGGATCGCGTTCGTCATGGCGTCTCTCCTCGGGTTGGGTGCCGGCCGGTGTCGGCGGCCACGCCAGTTCTCTCGCAGGCCGTGTGCCAGCCGTGCGCCCGGCTCTAAAATCGTTTACATTTATGGAGTTAGCCTCGTGTCTGACCATTCCAGCCGGCTCCGCGAAGCCGTCGAATCCCGCGGCGCCGTCGAATATGGCGGGCGCCGCCGCCGTCATCGACGGTCCAGTGGGACGGTGAACGGACCCGCGCGCGGTCGCGAAGCGAGGGTCGCGCGGCGGAACGTGCCCGGCGTGCGCGATCAGCGAATGAAAGGTCCGCTGAGGTCCACCGGTTCTTCGAGGATCTCCAGCAGCTTGCGCGCGCAATAGACGCGATCGCGTTTCGCCTGACTGATCTCCTGCACGATGCCCGCGGCCTCCAGCGCGCCGATCGCCCGTTGCGCAGTCGTGAAGGCGACGTCGAGGCTTCGCGCCGCGCCCGTGGTCGTCACGTAGGGGTTGGCGGCGATCCCGTCGAGCAACAACGCAACGGTCCTGGTGTAGCGTCCCGCGAGCTGCCGGCGCCAGGCATCGAGCAGCCGGTTGATCCGCGCTGCGCGCTGCAACGCGTCGTCCGCTTGCGTCGCGACGCCGTGGAGGAAGTAGCGGACCCACGGCGCCCATTCGCCGCGCGCGCTCACGCCGGTCAGGAGGTCGTAGTAGTCGCGCCGCGTCGCCTCGAAGTACGCCGAGAGATACAGCAGCGGTGCCGGCAGCACGTCCCGCTCGATCAGGAACAGCGTGATCAGCAGCCGCCCGACCCGGCCGTTGCCGTCGATGAAAGGGTGGATCGCCTCGAACTGATAGTGGATGAGCGCCGCCTGGACGAGCGGCGGAAGCGCCCGGTCGTGGAGGAAATTCTCCCAGGCGTCCAGGCACTTGGGTACGTCGTTCGCGGGCGGCGGCACGTAAGTCGCCGTCGCTGGAGTCGCCCCGGGCCGTCCGATCCAGTTCTGGCTGCGCCGGAACTCACCCGGCGCAGCCTGGTTCCCGCGTACGCCAGTCATGAGCGTCTTGTGCAGCTCGCGTACCAATCGGAGCGATAGCGGGAGCCGCCTCAGGCGCTTGACCCCCTGTTCCAGGGCGACGACATAGTTCGCGACCTCGCGCAGGTCGGGGGGGCTGCGCGCAGCCGCCGCGCCCGCTTCGGCCGCCAGCAGCTCGCCCAGGGTCGCCTGCGTCCCCTCGATCCGGCTCGACAGAACGGCTTCGCGGCGGATGAACGGTCGGATCAGCACGTGCGGGTTCGGCAGCCGACCACCCTCGCCCGCAAGACGGCCCACCAGCCGGTCGGCAGTGGACAGGCCGGCGACGAGGTCGGCCGTCCACGAGATCTGCGGGGGCAGGGGATCGGGGACGAACGCGCTCCCGCCGGCGGCGAGGCGGACGCTTCTTCCGGGGGCGAGGCGGGTGGTCACGAGCCAGGGCGCTATTTCCGGCGGCGAAAACAGCGTGGCCGCCTATTTTCAGATTCTCTAGGTAACGAAAATAACACGACGCGCGCCGGAAGCAAACCGGCGCCGGCCGGGAACGCCGGGAGCACACGTGACCGAGTGCTTATCTGACTTGGGTCAATCGTCGTGGTCGAACCTGGCGCGGCACCGGCGCGGCCCGCCCCGCGCCCGGCTTTCAGCGCGGCGCCCTCCTGCCCAAAATGGGCTATGTCCATCCCAATCTGGGCGTATACTGCGTCGATGCCTTTCGCGCTCCGCCCGGTGGATGCGATCCTCACGCTGACCCAGCAGCGCGTGCTGCGCCTGCTGTTCACGGCGGATTCCGAGTGCTCGCTGAACGAGCTGGTGCGCCGCTCCGGCGGCGGCTCAGGGGCGATCCGCAGGGAGGTCGAGCGGATGGCGGGCGCCGGGGTCCTGCGGGAACGCCGGATCGGCAACCAGCGCCGTTTCAGCGCCGACCGGACGAGTCCGCTCTACCCGGCGCTGGCGACCCTCGCGGCACAGGCGGTCGAACCGTCCCCGGCACGACCGGCGACGCGGCGGCGCCCGTCCGCAGCGCTGATCGCGGGCCGCGCCGCGGTGAAGCGCGCGCTCGCCCGCTACGGGCTCGCGAACGCGCGGGTGTTCGGTTCGGTGGCACGCGGCGAGGACACCACTGCGAGCGATCTCGATCTCCTGGTGGATGCGCGGCGCGGCACCTCGTTGCTCGATCTCGCAGGCGCGAAGCATGCGATCGAAGACGTGCTCCGCGTCCCGGTCGATCTCGTGACCCTCGACGACCTGCCCGAGTCCTACCGCAAGGCCGCGCTCGAAGAAGCGGTACCGCTATGACCGCGCCGGAAGCGCGTGATCCCGCCTACGTCGCGCACATGCTCGAGGCGATCGCGCGCATCCGTGGCTACGTAGGCCGGAAGCGCCGCGCCGGCTTCGGCCGCGACACCCTCCTCCAGGACGCGGTGATCCGCAACATCGAGATCATCGGCGAGGCCGCGGACCGGCTGTCGCCCGAGTTCGCCGCGCGGCACGCGGAGATTCCCTGGCGCGACATCGTCGGCATGCGCCACCGGCTGATTCACGGCTACCTGAAAGTGAACCTCGATACCGTCTGGGAGGTGGTGGATCGCGATCTGCCAGCCTTGGCGGCCCGGTTGCGCGCCCTGCCGGGGCTCGAGCCACCGCCTGCGGCCGGACCTGCAGCAAAGAAGCCCGCTCGGCGCCGGGTCCCCGCGAAGCGCCGTCGCTGAACCCGTCGCGCTGTCCGGCGAAACCGGCTGCTATCCTTCGCGCGCCATGATCGAGCTGCCCGTCCTCGCGTTCGTCAACCACCTGCTCGACGCCGAGCCGTGGGCGCGCGAAAAGCTCGCGCCCTTCGCCGGCAAGCGCGTGCGCGTGAAGCTCGCGCCGCTTCCGGACCTCGCGTTCGCGGTCCTGCCGGAGGGGCGGCTCGAACCGGCGGCGGCGGGCGACCCGGACCTCACCGTCACGATCTCTCCCGCCGACCTGCCGCGGCTCCTCCAGGGCGACGACGCCGTCCTGCGCGCGATCGCGTTCACCGGCGACGCGGAGCTCGCCGCCGCCCTCCAGTACCTCGCGCGCCACCTCCGCTGGGAGTTCGAGGAGGACCTCTCGCGCGTCGTCGGGGACGTCGCCGCCCATCGCATGGCGAACACCGCGCGCGGCTTCCTCGCCTGGCAGAAGGACGCTGCCGTGCGGCTCGGCGAGAACGTCGCCGAGTACCTCACCGAGGAAGCCTCGCTCCTCGCTCCGCCGGCGGCGATCGCGAAGTTCGGCCGCGACGTGGCCGACCTCGTCGATGCGCTCGAGCGGCTCGAGAAGCGCCTCGAGCGCATCGACTCGGCGCTCCGCGCGCGTTGACCGCCGCGCTGCCCCCGACGAAGGCGGAGACGCAGGAGGCGCTCGCGCTTCTCGTCCTCGCCGCCGTTGCGCTCGTCGCCTCCGGCATCGGCCCGCGCGAGCGCGGCACGTGGCTGATGGAGGTGGCGCCGGTCCTGATCGCGGCGCCGCTCCTCTGGTTCACCTGGCGGCCGTTCCGCCTCACGCCGCTCGCCTACCGCCTGATCTTCGTGCACGCGCTCATCCTGATCCTCGGCGGCCATTACACCTACGCGCACGTGCCGCTCGGGTTCCGGCTGCAGGAACTGTTCGACTTCGCGCGCAATCCCTACGACCGCATCGGCCACTTCGCGCAGGGCTTCATCCCGGCGATCGTCGCGCGCGAGATCCTGCTCCGCCGCTCGCCGCTCGAGCCGGGCAAGTGGCTCTTCTTCATCGTGAGCTCGATCTGCCTCGCGATCAGCGCCTGTTACGAATTCATCGAGTGGTGGGCGGCGCTCCTCCTCGGCCAGGGCGCGCAGGAGTTCCTCGGCACCCAGGGCGATCCCTGGGACACGCAGTGGGACATGTTCCTCGCGCTCTGCGGCGCGATCGCGGCGCAGCTCCTGCTCGGGCGCCTGCACGACCGCCAGCTCGCGCGCCTGACCGGCCCGACCGCCGGGCGATAATCCCGCGCGTGCGCCGCCTCGCCCGCCTCGCGAAGATCGCCTGGGTCGCGTTCCGGTTCGGTCTCGACGAGTTCCCGCTCGCCGGCGATCCGACCGGCCGCTGGCTCCGCCGCGCGCGCGCGCTCGACCTCTTCGGCCGCTATGGCGCGCCGCGCGCGGTGCGCCTGCGCCGCGCGCTCGAGACGCTCGGGCCGATCTTCGTCAAGTTCGGCCAGGTGCTCTCGACCCGGCGCGATCTCCTGCCCACCGACATCGCCGACGAGCTCGCGAAGCTCCAGGACCGCGTGCCGCCGTTCCCCTCGGAGATCGCGATCGCGGAGATCGAGCGGGCGTTCGGGAAGCCGATCGACGAGATCTTCGCGAGCTTCGAGCGCGAGCCGGTCGCGAGCGCCTCGATCGCGCAGGTGCATTTCGCGACGCTGCGCGACGGCCACCCGGCGGCGGTGAAGGTGCTGCGCCCGAACATGCTGCCGGTCATCCATCGCGACCTCGAGCTGCTCGACGCCGCGGCCGGGCTGGTCGAGCGGACGTGGTCCCAGGGCCGGCGCCTCAAGCCGCGCGAGGTCGTCGCCGAGTTCGCGAAGCACCTCGCCGACGAGCTCGACCTCGTCCGCGAGGGCGCGAACGCGAGCCAGCTGCGGCGGAACTTCGCGAACTCCCCGCTCCTCCTCGTGCCCGAGGTGTTCTGGGACTACACGCTGACCAGCGTGATGACGATGGAGCGCATGCACGGCACGCCCATCAGCCAGGTCGAGAGCCTGCGCGCGCAGGGCATCGACATCCCGAAGCTCGCGCGCGCCGGGGTCGAGATCTTCTTCAGCCAGGTGTTCCGCGACGGCTTCTTCCACGCCGACATGCACCCGGGCAACATCTTCGTCGCGCGCGACGGGCGCTACATCGCGCTCGACTTCGGCATCATGGGCACACTCACCGACCGCGACAAGAATTACCTCGCGCAGAACTTCCTCGCCTTCTTCCAGCGCGACTACAAGCGCGTCGCGCAGGCGCACGTCGAGGCCGGCTGGGTGCCGCCCGACACCCGGATCGACGAGTTCGAGGCCGCGGTGCGGGCGGTGTGCGAGCCGATCTTCGACCGGCCGCTCGCGGAGATCTCGTTCGGCCGGGTGCTGCTGCGGCTCTTCCAGACCGCGCGCCGCTTCAATCTCGAGGTGCAGCCGCAGCTCGTGCTGCTGCAGAAGACGCTCCTCAACATCGAGGGCCTCGGCCGCGACCTCGACCCCGAGCTCGACCTGTGGACGACGGCCAAACCCTACCTCGAGCGCTGGATGCACGAGCAGATCGGCTGGCGCGGCCTCGTCCGCACGCTCGCCGCCGAGGCCTCGACCTGGGCGAACCTGCTGCCCCAGCTCCCGCGCCTCGCGCACCGCGCGCTCGCCGAGGACCGCCTCGAGCGCATCGAGCAGAAGCTCGAGGCGCTCACCGCCGAAGAGCGCCGGCGCACGCGGGCCGTCTGGGCGATCGCCTGGCTGCTCGCGGCCTGCGCGCTCGCCGTGATCTGGCGCACGCTGCGGGGCTGATCGCCTCTCGCCCCGGTCCCGGCCCGCCGGTAGAATCCGCCGCGGGATGAGTGCGGTCCGCGAACCGGGGGAGGGCGCGGGCGGGGCGGTAGCGCCCGTCTGGCTCGGGCAGCGCGAGCGGGGCAGTCGCTCGCTGATGGCGGCGCTCGCGTGGGTCACGCTCACGCTCGGTCGCGCGTTCGGGCGGCTCTCCCTGCCGCCGATCGCCCTCTACTTCGTCCTGTTCGGCCCGCGCGCGCGGACGGCCTCGGCGGCGTACCTCGCGCGCGTGCTCGGCCGGCCGGCGCGCCGCGCCGAGGTCTATCGCCACTTCCACACTTTCGCGACCGCGATCCACGACCGCGTGCTCCTCCTCGCCGGCCGCACCGACGTCTTCGACGTCACCGCGGACGGCGTGCCCGCGTTCGACGCGGCGGTCGCCGAAGGGCGCGGGTGCGTTCTCCTCGGCGCGCACGTCGGCAGCTTCGAGGTGCTGCGGGCGATCGGCGGCGAGATGCGGGGCCTGCGGGTGCGGATGGTCATGGCCACCGGCAACGCGGCGCGCATCCAGAGCGTATTCGGGCGCATCAACCCCGCGTGCGCGGACTGGGTCATCCCGATGGGCACGCCGACCGCGCTGCTGCGCGTGCAGGAGGCGCTCGCGCGCGGCGAGGTCGTCGGCGTCCTCGCCGACCGGGTCTGGCGGAGCGAGCGCGGCAGCGCGGCGCCGTTCCTCGGTTCACCGGCGCGCTTCCCGCTCGGCGCGTTCCGCGTCGCCGCCGCGCTCGGCGCGCCCGTCATGATCGGGTTCGGGCTCTACCGCGGCGGCAACCGCTACGACGTGCGCTTCGAGCGGCTCGACCGGCCGGGCGACACCGCGGCCGACCTCCTCGCGCGCTACGTCGCGCGGCTCGAGCACGCGTGCCGGCTCGCGCCGTACAACTGGTTCAACTTCTTCGATTTCTGGGGCGGCGAGTGAAGGCGCGGTAGCGCGTCCCGTAGCAGCCGGCGCGATCGGCTAAGCTACGCACCGCTTCCGCCATGACTGCGCTCGTCTGGTTCGTCGCCTTCTACCTCGCGGTGTCGATCGCCATCGGCCTCTGGGCCGCGCGGCGCGTCCACGACTCGAAGGACTACCTCGTCGCCGGGCGCAGCCTCCCGCTCTACATGAGCGTCGCGACCGTATTCGCGACGTGGTTCGGCGCCGAGACGGTGCTTGCCGTGTCTTCCACGTACCTCAAGGAGGGCCTGCGCGGCATCGTCGCCGACCCGTTCGGGTTCTCGCTCTGCCTCGTCCTCGTGGGGCTCTTCTTCGCGCGGGCGTTCTACCGCATGAACCTCCTCACGATCGGCGATTTCTACCGCAAGCGCTACGGCCCCGCCGCCGAGCTCGTGACGAGCCTCTGCATCACGGTCTCCTACCTCGGCTGGACCTCGGCGCAGATGATCGCGCTCGGGCTCGTGTTCCACGCGCTCTCCGGCGGCGCGATCTCCATGACCGCCGGCATCCTCCTCGGCGCCGGCTGCGTGCTCGTCTACACGATCTTCGGCGGCATGTGGTCGGTGGCGTTCACCGATCTCTTCCAGACGGTGATCATCGTCGCCGGGATGCTCTACCTCGCGTGGCTCCTCGCCGGCATGGCCGGCGGCGCCGGCGCCGTGATCGCGCACGCCGCCGCGGCGGGCAAGTTCGAGTTCTGGCCGGCGCTCGATGCGAAGGAGGCGCTCGCCTTTCTCGCCGCCTTCCTCACCGCCGCGCTCGGCGGAATTCCGCAGCAGGACGTCTTCCAGCGCGTCACTGCGGCGAAGGACGAGCAGACCGCCGTCCGCGGCTCGATCACCGGCGGCGCGCTCTACTTCGTGTTCGCCTTCGTGCCGATCTTCCTCGCCTATTCGGCGTTCCTCGTCGCGCCGGGAATGGTCGAGCCGCTGCTCGAGGCCGGGGGCAACCGGTTCCAGGAGATCCTGCCGACCCTGATCCTCGAGCGCACGCCGCTCTTCGCCCAGGTGATGTTCTTTGGCGCGCTGCTCTCGGCGATCTTCTCCACCGCGAGCGGAGCCCTGCTCGCGCCGACCGCCCTCTTCACCGAGAACATCCTGAAACGCCACTATCCGCACATGGGCGATCGGCAGTTCCTGCTGACCCTGAGGCTGGTGCTGGTGATCTTCACGCTCGCCGTGGTCGCATTCGCACTGGCGAGCGACGCGTCGATCTATCAGATGGTGCAGAACACCTATAAGGTGACGCTCGTGTCGTGCATCGTGCCGCTCGCAGCCGGGATCTTCTGGCGCCGCGCCACCGCGCAGGGCGCGCTCCTCTCGATCGCGCTCGGCCTCCTTTCCTGGATCGGCATGGAGGTCTTCGCCCCCGACGGCACGTGGCCGCCGCAGCTCGTCGGGCTCGGGTTCGCGATCGCCGGCATGGTCGCCGGCTCGTACGCCTCGCGCGCGCCGCATCACGCGGCCGCGCCCACCGGAGAAACGCCGTGAAGCGGAGGAACGCCGTGAAAGGAACACCGTGAGAGTCAAAGCCGCCGTCGCGCACGCCGCGGGCAAGCCGCTCGAGATCGAGCTCCTCGACCTCGACGGCCCGAAGGCGGGCGAGGTGCTGGTCGAGCTGAAGGCGACCGGCGTCTGCCACACCGACGAGTTCACCCGCTCGGGCGCCGACCCGGAGGGGCTCTTCCCGGCGATCCTCGGCCACGAGGGTGCGGGCGTCGTCGTCGAGGCCGGGCCGGGCGTGACCACGCTGGCGCCCGGCGACCACGTCATCCCGCTCTACATCCCCGAGTGCCGCCAGTGTAAGGCCTGCCTCTCGCGCAAGACCAACCTCTGCACCGCGATCCGCGCGACGCAAGGGAAGGGCGTGATGCCCGACGGCACCAGCCGCTTCTCGCTCAAGCGGACACCGGTGCACCATTACATGGGCTGCTCGACGTTCGCGCAGTACACCGTGCTGCCCGAGATCGCGCTGGCGAAGATCCGCGCCGACGCGCCGTTCGACAAGGTCTGCTACGTCGGCTGCGGCGTCACCACCGGCATCGGCGCGGTGATCAACACCGCGAAAGTCGAGCCGGGCGCGAGCGTGGTGGTGTTCGGGCTCGGCGGCATCGGGCTCAACGTCGTGCAGGGCGCGCGGCTCGCTGGCGCCGGGATGATCGTCGGGGTCGACCTCAACCCGGCGCGCGAGCCGCTCGCGCGCAAGTTCGGGCTCACGCACTTCGTGAACCCGAAGGGCGTCGCCGGCGACCTCGTCGCGCACCTCGTCGACCTGACCGGCGGCGGCGCCGACTACTCGTTCGAGTGCGTCGGCAACGTCGACCTCATGCGCCAGGCGCTCGAGTGCTGCCACCGCGGCTGGGGCGTCTCGACGATCATCGGCGTCGCCGGCGCCGGGCAGGAGATCCGCACGCGGCCGTTCCAGCTCGTCACCGGGCGCGTCTGGCAGGGCACCGCGTTCGGCGGCGCGCGCGGGCGCACCGACGTGCCGAAGATCGTCGACTGGTACATGGACGGGCGGATCAACATCGACGACCTCATCACGCACACGCTGCCGCTCGAGCGCATCAACGAGGCGTTCGACCTCATGCACGCCGGCACGTCGATCCGGTCGGTGGTGCTGTACTGATGGCGCCCGGCCGCACGCGCGTCGTGGCGCTGCTCGCGGCATTGTCGGCCGCGGCACCGGCCGCGGCGCAGGTCATCAAGACCCAGGAGGAGTCGTTCCGGGTCGTCAACGTCATCGAGCGGCTCGAGCATCCGTGGGGGCTCGCGTTCCTGCCCGACGGCCGGATGCTCGTCACCGAGCGCGGCGGGCGCCTGCGGATCGCCGGGAGCGACGGCCGGCTCGCCGCGCAGCCGGTCGCCGGCCTGCCGAAGATCGAGGAGTACGGACAGGGCGGCCTCCTCGACGTCGCGCTCCACCCGCGCTTTGCCGAGAACGCGCTCGTCTACCTCTCGTTCGCCGAGCGCGGCGACGGCGGCTACGGCACCGCCGTGCTCCGCGGCCGGCTCGCCGGCGCGGGCGGCGCGGTGCGGCTCGAGAGTGTCGAGGTGATCTACCGCCAGACGCCGAAGTCGCGCGGCGGCCGGCACTTCGGCTCGCGCCTCGTCTTCGACCGCGCGGGCTTCCTCTACGTCACCCAGGGCGACCGCGGCGAACAGGATCGCGCCCAGCAACTCGACGACCTCGCCGGCAAGGTCGTGCGCCTGCACGACGACGGCCGCGTCCCGAAGGACAATCCGTTCGCGGGCCGGGCCGGGGCGCGGCCCGAGATCTTCACGATCGGCAACCGCAACGTGCAGGGCGCCGTGCTCCACCCGCGCTCGGGCGAGCTGTGGACGCACGAGCACGGCCCGCAGGGCGGCGACGAGGTGAACGTCCTGCGCGCCGGCGTGAACTACGGCTGGCCGGTGATCACCTACGGCGCGAACTACGGCACCGGCACGAAGATCGGCGAGGGCACCGCGAAGCCGGGCCTCGCCCAGCCGCTGCACCACTGGGTGCCCTCGATCGCGCCTTCGGGCATGGCTTTCTATACGGGCGACCGGTTCCCGCGCTGGCAGGGCGACCTCTTCGTCGGCGCGCTCCGCGACCAGCTCCTCGTGCGCCTGCGCCTCGACGGCGAGAAGGTGGTGAAGGAGGAGCGCATGCTCCAGGGCACCCTCGGCCGCATCCGCGACGTGCGTCAGGGACCCGACGGTCTTCTCTACCTGCTGGTCGACTCGTCGAGCGGAGCGGTCGTCCGGCTCGAACCCGCGCGCTAGCGGGCGCCGAAGTCCGGGGGATCGATCCCCCCCTTGCCCTGGATGGGTTCCGGCCGGGAACCGGTCGCGCGGGAAACCGATTCCCGGCCGCCTGCTAGTGCGCACCCCGGCGCTGAAATCGATTGCACGCCCAGGCGCGCGGCGCGACACTGCCCGCCCCGTTCCCCTTGGCGGCGGAACCATGAGCACCCCCAGCGGCATTCCCGGCACCCCCGGCGTCGGCCCGAACGGCAACCCGGCCGGCACCCCGATCGGCACGCCCGTCAGCGTCCCGCCGGCGATTCCCCGGCTGCAGGCGGTGCGGGCCGACATCACCGGCCTCGCCGTCGATGCGATCGTCAACGCCGCGAACTCGACGCTCCTCGGCGGCGGCGGCGTGGACGGCGCGATCCATCGCGCGGCCGGCCCCGAGCTCCTCGCCGAGTGCCGCACGCTCGGCGGCTGCCGGACCGGCGATGCGAAGGTCACGCTCGGCTACCGGCTGCACGCGAAGTTCGTGATCCACGCCGTCGGCCCGGTGTGGCGCGGCGGCACGCACGGCGAGCCGGCGATGCTCGCCGCGTGCTACCGGCGCAGCCTCGCGCTCGCGGTCGAGCGCGGCTGCCGGAGCATCGCCTTCCCCGCGATCAGCTGCGGCATCTACGGCTACCCGATGGCCGAGGGCGCGAAGATCGCGGTGCGCGAGACGCGCGCGTTCCTCGCCGCGCAGCCGGTGCTCGACCGGGTCGTGTTCGCCCTCTTCGACGACCCCGCGTTCCGGCTCTACGAGGCGGAGCTCCTCGGCCGCTAGGCCGTGCGGCGCCGGCGCATGGCGCCGGTAGAATCGGCGGCAATGGAGCCGCGCCCGTCGCGTTTCGCGCGCTACTCGCTGGCGGTGTACGGGTTCCTCGTCGTCTACGGGAGCCTCTACCCGCTCGCCGGGTGGCGCGACCAGGGACTCTCGCCGTTCGAGTTCCTCGCGGCGCCGCTGCCGCGCTACCTCACCGGCTTCGACCTCGCGGCGAACGTCGTCGCCTACGTTCCGCTCGGCGCCCTCGCCGTGATCGCGGCCGCGCCGCGCATCCGCGGCGCGGCCGCGGTCGTGGCGGCGGTGGCGCTCGCCGCCGGCCTGAGCCTCGCGCTCGAAGCGCTCCAGACCTATCTCCCCGACCGCATCCCGTCGAACGTCGACCTCGCCACGAACGTCCTCGGCGGCTTTCTCGGCGCGCTCGCCGGGCTCGCCGTCTGGCGCGCGCTCGTCGCCCGCGGCGGCGCGCACGCGGTGCGCGACCGCCTCTTCCGCCCCGGCGCCGCCACCGACGCGGGGCTCGTCCTCGTCGCGCTCTGGCTCTTCACCCAGCTCAACCCGGAGACGCTCGCGTTCGGCAACGGCGATCTGCGCGGATTCTTCGACACCGCCGAGGCGGAGCTCTACGCGCCCGAGACCTTCGCGCGCATCGAGGCGGCGGTCGCCGCGCTGAACGTCGTCGCGGTGGCGCTGCTCCTCGCCGTGCTTGCGAACGCCGGCCAGCCGGCGCGGCTGCTCGCGCTCGGCGTGCTCGCAGCGGCCGCGATCGCGCGCGCCGGCGCGTTCGCGGTGATGTTCGCGCCCGGGGAGGCGCTCGCCTGGCTCACGCCGGGCGCGGCGGGCGGCATCGCACTCGGCGCCGCCGCGGCGGCGATCCTCGCCGGCCTGCCGCGGCACTGGCGCATCGCGCTCGCCGGGCTCGCGCTCATGACCGCTACCGCGCTCGTGAACCTCGCGCCGGAGAATCCCTACCTCGCGCACTCGCTCGCCGCCTGGCCGCGGGGGCATTTCCTCAACTTCAACGGCCTCACGCGGCTCGTGTCGGCGCTGTGGCCGTTCGCTGCGCTCGCGTGGCTGCTCGCGGGCGCGGTGCGCGAGCGGCCGGGCGGGGGCTAGCGCGGCGGGTTTCCTCTTCATGACCCGATGACCGTCCGCGGATTCTCTGTTCGCGCGGCGCTCGCGGCGCTCGTGGCCGCGCCGCTCGCCGTTCTCCTCGCGCTCGCGGCCTTCGGCATTCCGGTCAGCGCGGCGCCGTGGCGCGACGGCATCGCGGCGGTCGCGAGCGCAGCGCTCGGCCGCACGGTGACGCTCGAAGGGCCCATCGAGCTGGTCCTCGGTTTCAGCGCCGCACTCCGGGTGGGCGGCATCCGGATCGCCAATCCGCCGGGCTTCGCGACGCCGGCGTTCGCCGATCTCGGCGCCGCGCGCGCCGAGGTCGACCTCTTCCCGGCGCTCGCGGGCCGGCTGCGCATCCGCACACTCGAGGCGGCGAACGGGAAGCTCTGGCTCGAGCGCACGGCCGACGGCCGGCGGAACTGGATCTTCGACGCGCTCGCGCAGCCGCCCGGACCGGAGGACGACGAAGCGGGCATCGCGGTGCGCATCGAGCGCATGCGCCTGCGCGACCTCGCGCTCGAGCACCACGCCGGCGGACGCGTGCGCTACTTCGATCTCGACGCGCTCGACGCCGAGGGCGCGTGGGCGCGGCCGGTCGGGGCAACGGTCCGCGGCCGGGTCGAAAAGGCGTTCCCGTACGTCCTCACGCTCGCCGGCGGCCCGGGCCGGGCGCTTTATCGCGGCGACGAGCCGTGGCCCTTCACGCTCGACCTCGAGTTCGCCGGCACGCGGGGGCACGCGAACGGCGCGTTACACACCGGCACCGACGAGGCCGAGCTCCTCGTCGGCCTCGGCACCGAGAATCTCGCCGAGGTGGAGCGCCTGCTGCAGACGCGGCTGCCGAAGGTGGGCGTGACGAGCATCGCCGCGCAGGTCGCCGCGCGCGCCGGCAGGGTGAAGCTCACGGGAATCCGCGGGGTGATGGGCGCCTCCGAGCTCGCCGGCGCGCTCGAGGTGACGCTCGCCGGCGATCGCCCGCGCGTTACCGGCGAGCTCGACATCGCGACGCTCGACCTGCGGCCGTTCCTCGCCGGCGATCCGGCGCAGCCCGGCGCCGGCAACCGGGCGCAGCCGGCCGCCGGCGGGGCGGCCGGCGAGGAGCGGCTCGAGCTCGACGCGCTCACCGCGGCGGACGCAGACGTGCGCCTGCGCATCGACCGCTGGCTCGGCCTCCCCGGCGAGGTGCGGGAGGTCAGGCTCGACGCACGCATCGACAACGGCCGGCTGACCGCGCCGCTCGAGGCGACCGTCGCCGACGTGCCGCTCGCCGGCCGGCTCGCGCTCGACGGCTCGGCCGCCGTGCCCGCGCTCTCGCTCGAGCTCGGCGCGCAGCGCTCGCCGCTCGGCCGGCTCGCCGAGGTGCTCACCGGCCTGCCCGGCATCGACGGCACGCTCGGGCGGTTCGAGCTCGCGCTCGATGGCCGCGGCGAGACGCTCGGCGCCCTCGCGCGCGACCTCGGGCTGAAGCTCACCGTCGCGCAGGCGAAGCTCACGTACGGCAACGTCGCCGGCGGACGTCCGGTCGAGCTCGCGCTCGACGCGCTCGAGGCGACGATCCCCCGCGGGCAGCGCCTGCGCGGCACCGCGCGCGGCGCGCTCGCCGGCGAGCGGGTGACGGCGAGCCTGCGCGGCGGCGACCTGCCCGCGATGCTGCGCACGGCGAGCTCGCCGATCGCCCTCGAGGTGCGCGGCGCGGGCGCGACGCTCGCGCTCGACGGGGTCCTCGCCCGGCCCGAAGCGACGCGCGGCACCGACGTCGGGTTCCGCGTCGAGGGACGGCGCGCGGGCGATCTCGCCCGCTGGCTCGGCACCGCGCCGCAGGCGAATGCGCCGGTCGCGATCCGCGGCCACGCGCGGATCGAGAGCGACGAATGGCACCTCGACGATCTCCAGCTCAAGCTCGGGCGGAGCGAGATCGCGATCGACGCGCACCGCACCGGCATCGGCCGGCAGCCGATCATCGTCGCGGCGGTGCGGAGTCCGCTCATCGACGTGCCCGAGCTCGAGCGGCTGTTCCCGCCCGCCCCGCCGGGCCGGAGCACGGGCCCGGCCGCGGTGCCGATCCTCCCGCGCGGCATCGATCTCGCCGACGCCGACATCGGCATCGGACTCGAGCGCGTGGTGCTGGCGCGCGGGGAGCTCGCGAACGGCGGCGTGGCGCTGCGGCTGCGCGGCGGGCGGATGGAGCCCTCGCCGTTCGGCGCGACCTTCGCCGGCGTGCCGTTCGCCGGCACCGTCGCGCTCGACCTCCGCGGCGACCCCGAGCTCGCCGTCGCGATGGGCGCGGACCGCGTCGACCTCGGCGCGATGCTCCGCACGATGCGCCTCGCCGAGGACCTCGACGCCTCGGTCGATGCGATCCGCGTCCAGGTCCTCGGCCGCGGCCGGCACCTCGCGGAGCTCCTCGAGCGCTCGTCGGTCGAGGCACGGCTCGACGGCGGCGCGTGGCGGATCCGCGGCCCCGGGGATCGCCGAGTGCTCGCCGAGATCCGGCTGAAGGAGGTGTACGCGAGCGTGCCGCCCGGGAAACCGATCACCGTCCGCGTCGACGGCGCGCTCGACGAGACGCCGATCGCGATCCGGATCACGAGCGCCGCACTCGCCGCGCTCGGGCCGGACGCGAAGTTCGCGCCGTTCTCGGCCACCGCCGAGGCCGCCGGCGCGCGGCTCGCGCTCGACGGGCGCGTGGCGCTGCCGGTGAGCCAGGCCACGGCGGTGCTGAAATTCGATCTCTCCGGCGCGCGGCTCGATGCGTTGAGCGCGCTCGCACGGGCGCGGCTGCCGCCGTGGGGGCCGTGGTCGATGTCCGGCCCGGTCCGCGTCACGCCGACCGCGTACGAGGTGTCCGAGCTCGACGTGCGCGTCGGCTCGAGCCGGCTCGCGGGCAGCGCGCGCCTCGACCTCGCGCGCGAGCGGCCGCGGCTCGACATGAAGATCGCGGCCCCGCGCGTGCAGCTCGACGACTTCCCGCTCGACGGCTGGTCGCCGGTCGAGGCGAAGGCGGCAGCGGCGCCGGCCGCGCCGGCCGCGCCGGCCGCGCCGGCCGCGGAAGCCCTCCGTGACCAGGCGAAGGGCGCCGCGACGCGGGTCGAGGCGCTCGCGAGCGCGGACGTGCTGGCGCGGTTCGACGCCGACCTCGACATCGAAGTCGCCGAGGTGCGCTCGGGCGCCGACCGCATGGGCGACGGGCGCCTGCGCGCGCAGGTCGTGGAGGGCCGCGCCTATCTCGGCCCGGCGGAGCTGAACATTCCCGGCGGCACGCTGCGGCTGTCGCTGCTCTACGAGCCCGCGGCGGCGGGGCTGCGACTGCGGCTCGGCGCGTACGTGGACCGGTTCGACTACGGCATCCTCGCGCGGCGCATCCGCCCGGACACGCCGGCCGAGGGCACGTTCAGCCTGCTCGCCGAGCTGGGCGGGCGCGCGCCGTCGCTCGCGCGATTCATGGAGCACGCGAACGGCCGCATCGACGTCGCGGTGTGGCCGCGGCAGCTGAGCTCCGGCACGTTCGACCTCTGGGCGGTGAACGTCTTCCTCGCCGCGCTGCCGCAGATCGACCCGTCGGGCGAGCCGGTCGTCAACTGCGCGGTCGCGCGCTTCGACCTGAAGGACGGCAAGCTCACCGACGATGCGATCCTGGTCGACACGAGCCGCATGCGCGTGACCGGCAAGGGCGGCGCCGATTTCCGCGACGAGACGCTCGCCTTCCGCCTCCAGCCGCAGGCGAAATCGGCGCAGTTCTTCAGCCTCGCGACGCCGGTCGACGTGAGCGGCACGCTCACGAACTTCAGCGTCGGCCCGGGCGTCGGCGACGTGCTGCTCACGCTCGGGCGCTTCTTCGGCTCGGTCGTGGTGGTGCCGTTCCAGTGGCTGACCGAGGGCCCGGTCCCACGCGACGGCGCCGACGTGTGCACCGATCCGCTGCGGCCGAAGCGGGAGCGGCGGGGCCGCTAGGGTATTGCCTGACTGCACGTCCGGTATTACCCTTGCGCGATGGTGCGCGAGCAGTTCGCCAGGCTGCGCCCGCCGCTGCTCACCTGCGAACCCGCGCTGACCGAAGCGGCCTGCATCATCGCCGCGGGCGGCGGCGACCAGAGCAGCGTCGCGGCCCTCGTCGCGCGATCGGTTCTGCTGCCTTCGGACCGTTGAGGGCGACGTGGGGGCGGTTCGCTGGCTCGCCGCCGCTGCGCTGCTTGCCATCGCCGCGCTGCCGCGCGCCGCCGAGCCCGATTCCCCGCCCGCCGCGTTCCGGGTCGAGATCGCCGCGCCGTCGCCGCTCGACGACGCGCTGCGCGACAACCTCGACCTCCTGCGCTGGCAGCGCTACGACGCGCTCACCGACGAGCTCCTCGAGCGGCTGCTCGCCGAGGCGCGCGTGCAGGCGCGCGAGATCGCGGCCACGCGTGGCTACTTCTCGCCCGCGGTCGAAGTTCGCACGGCGACCGGCGAAAGCGGGCGCATCGTCCGCGTCGCGGTCGATCCGGGCGAGCCGACGCGCGTGCGCGCGGTGCGGATCGAGTTCACCGGCCCGGTGCTCACCGACGAAGGGGGAGCGGCACGCATGGCCGCGGTGCGGGAGGCGTGGCCCTTGCAGGTCGGCGACGTCTTCACGCAGCAGGGGTGGGACGCGGCGAAGGGTGCCGCGGTTGCCACGCTCGGCGCCGAGCGCTATGCCGCCGCCGGCATCGCCGCGAGCCGCGCCACGATCGCCCCCGACGCGCGCACCGCCGACCTCGAGCTGACCCTCGCAAGCGGCCCGCCGCTCGTCTTCGGCCCGCTCGACATCACCGGGCTCGACAGGCATCCCGAGACGGTGGTCCGCAACCTGAGCCCGTTCCGGCCCGGCGATCCTTTCAGCCGCGAGCAGCTCGAGGTCTACCAGCGGCGCCTGATCGCGACCAACTACTTCGCCAGCGTCCAGGTCGCGATCGACGCCGATCCGGCGAGCCCCGGCGCGCTGCCGGTAAAGGTCGCGCTGATCGAGGCGCCGAAGCGCAAGGTCGACATCGGCGTGGGCTACAGTACCGACACGCGGTACCGCTTCCAGCTCGACTACCGCGACGTGAACTTCCTCGGTCTCAACCACCGGCTCACATCGACCCTGCGCTACGAGACGCTCGTGCAGTCGCTCGGCGCGAGCGTCGACTCGCCGCCGGATCCGGGCGGCTGGTACAACAGCTACAGCGCCGACCTCCGCGCGACGCAGATCCAGGGGCTCGACACGCAGTCGGTCGCGGCCGGCTTCGTGCGCAAGCTCACCGACGAGCGCAACCAGCCGGCGTGGGGCCTCGGCTACATCTTCGAGCGCCAGGAGCCCGCGGGCCTCCCGAGCGCCGACACGTACGCCCTCGTCGCCAGCATCTGGTACACGTGGCGGCGCACCGATGCGCTGCTCACGCCGCGGCGCGGATGGAACGCCGCGGTGCAGTTCGCGGCCGCGCCGCCGGGCGTGTCGAGCCGGGCTTTCGGCCGCGCCGTCGGGAAGTTCTCGTGGTTCGTGCCGCTCGCGCGCGACCTCGACGGCATCGTGCGCGCCGAGGCCGGCACGGTGTTCGCCAGCACCGCGGAAGGGATCCCGCAGGCGATGCTGTTCCGCACGGGCGGCGACACTACGGTGCGCGGCTACGCGTTCGAGAGCATCGGCGTGAAGACGCCCGACGCCGTGCTCGGCGGGCGCTACTACGGCCTCCTCAGCGCCGAGGCGGTGTACTGGGCGTGGGAGAACGTCGGCATCGCGGCGTTCATCGACGCCGGTGACGCGGTCGACAAGCTCGGCGACTTCCGCTTCGCGCTCGGCTTCGGCCTCGGCGGCCGCGTGCGCACGCCGGCGGGGCCGTTGCGGCTCGACGTCGCCTACGGCGAGGAGACAAAGGAGTTCAGAATCCACTTCTCGTTCGGACTCGCGTTCTGATGCGCAGGCTCATCGCACCCGTCGTCGTGCTCTTCGCGGTCGCGCTCGCGGCCGCCGCCGGCGGTGGCGCCTGGTTCGCGACGAGCGAGGGCGCGACCGCCTGGCTCGCGGCGAGGCTCGTCGCCGCGAGCGGCGGCGCCCTGGAGATCACCTCGCCGAGCGGCTCGCTCGGCGGCATCGTGCGCATCGCGCGCCTGCGCTACGAGGATGCGGACGTGCGCGTGGTCGCCGAGGAGGTCGCGCTCGAGCCGGTGCTCGCCGCCGCGCTCGCGCGCCGGGTCGAGCTGAAGACGCTCGCCGCGCGCACGCTGGAGATCGCGATCAAGCCGACGCCGGGCGAGCCGTCGCCGCCGGCCTCGCTCGCGCTGCCGCTCGCGGTAGCGGTCGACCGCGCGACACTCGGGCGCGTCGTCGTGAGGAGCGACCCCGACGAAGTCGCCTTCGAGGCGGTAGCGCTCGCCTACGAGGGCTCGGCGACGCGCCACGTCGTGCGCAACCTCGAAGCGGACTCGCCGCTCGGGGCGCTCGCGGGCGCGTTCGCGCTCGGCGCGGCGCGGCCGTTCCCGGCGGACGGGAAGGTCACGCTCGCGCGCACCGATCCGAAGCTTCCGGTTGCGCTCGACGCGACGCTCGGCGGCAGCCTCGAGCAGCTCGAGGTCGCGCTCGGCGGCAAGGCCGCCGCGGCGGCGGTCGCCGGCACCGCGCGCCTCGCGCCGTTCGCGACGCGCTGGCTCGCGGCCTCGAACGTGCGCCTCGCGGCTCTCGATCTCGCGCGGCTCGACGCTTCGTGGCCGCACACCGCGATCGCGATCGAGGCGCAGGGAGCGAGCGCGGCCGACGGCGCGATCGCGGGCCGGATCGAGGCGAAAAACGCCGCCGCGGGCCCGCTCACCGACGGCCGGCTGCCGCTCGACGCGCTCGCCTCGCCGTTCGCGTGGCGCGGCGGCGAGCTCGCGCTCGGCGCGATCGCGGCCGGCTTCGGCGCGGGCGGCGCCGCGACCGGCACCGCCCGCGCGAGCGCCGCGCGCACGACGGTCGACCTGAAGGTGCAGCGGCTGGACCTCCGCGCCTTTCATCGTCCGCTCCGCGCCACGCGCCTCGACGGCACGGTCGCCGCAACGGTCGGGGCCGCCGCCCAGGGCGTCCGCGCGCAGCTCGCGCAAGGCGCGGTGCGCTTCGAGCTCGAGGGCACGCGCCGCGGCGAGACGTTCGCGGTGAAACGCTTCGTCGCGGCGGCCGGCGGCGGCTCGGTCACCGCCGAGGGCACGGTCGGGCTCGCGGGCGCGCAAGGGTTCGACGCACGCGCCCGGCTCGACCGCTTCGACCCGTCGGCGTTCGGCGCCTACCCGAGCGCGCGCATCAACGCCGAGCTTGCCGCGACCGGCGCGCTCGCGCCGCAGTGGCAGGTGGACGCGCGCTTCGACGTGCGCGAGAGCCGCTGGCGCGACGCCGCGCTCGCCGGCGACGGCCGGCTCGCCGCCTCGGCCGCCGAGGTGCACGACCTGCACGTGTCGCTCCGCATCGGCGCGAACCGGCTGGTGGCGCACGGCGGCCTCGGCCGGCCCGGCGACTCGCTCGCGGTGTCGCTCGCCGCGCCGCGCCTCGCCGCCCTCGACCGCCGCTTCGCCGGACGCGCGAGCGCGAACGCCACGCTGCGGGGCGCGCTCGAGCGGCCTGCGGTGGAGTTCGACGTTACCGGTAGCGATCTCGAGCTGCCGGGCGGCTACCGCGCCCGCACCTTCGCCGCGCGGGGTGCGCTCTCGCCCGCGGACGATCCGCGCCTCGACCTCGACCTGGCCGCGACCGCGGTGGGCGCGGGCCGCATCGCGCTCGAGTCGGCTTCGGCCAGGGCCACCGGCAGCGCCGCGCGCCACGTGATCGACCTCGCCGCGGCCGGAGACGACCTCGACTTCGGCGGGCGGCTCGTCGGGCGGTGGCGGCGCGGCGAGGGCTGGTCGGGCACGGTCGAGACGCTCGCGAACCGCGGTCGCTTCCCGGCGAAGCTCCTCGCGCCCGTCGCGCTCGAAGCCGGACCCGCGCGGATCGTGCTCGGCGAGGCGACGCTCGAGCTGGGCGAGGGAAGGATCGCGCTCCGGCGGCTGCGCTGGGAGGGCGGACGGCTGTCGACGCAGGGCGAGCTCGCCGGCGTCGCGATCGCCCCCTTTCTTCCGCTCGCGGGCGTGCCGCCGGCGATCGCCTCGACCCTGGTGGTCGGCGGCGCGTGGGCGATCGACGCGACGCCGCGGCTCAACGGAACGATCGCGCTCGCGCGCGAGTCGGGCGATCTCGTGTTCGTCGATGCGTCGTCCGGCGACGCGGTGCGGCTGCCGCTCGAGCTTGCGCGCCTCGCGCTCGATGCGCGGATCGTCGACGACGCGGCGAGCGGCACGGTCGCGCTCGAGGCCCGGCGGCTCGGACGCGCGGACGGGAGCTTCGAGCTCGGCCGCGGCCCCGCCGCCGTGCCGGGCACGCTCTCGATCGACGGGCCGCTCAAGGCGCGAGGCGCCGCGGCCATCGCCTCGCTCCGCCCGCTCGGGACGCTCCTCGACCTGCGGCCGCTCCTCGACGGCGCGGTCCAGGCATCGCTCGCCGTCGAGGGCACGCTCCGCTCGCCGCGCGTCACCGGCCGCATCGACGGCAGCGGGCTCGCGCTCGAGCTCCCGAGCCTCGGCGTGCGACTCGTCAACGGCCGGCTCGCGGCGACGCTGGACCCGGACGCGCTCCGCGTCGAAGAGTTCGAGATCCGCGGCGGCGACGGCAGGCTCGCGGCGCGCGGCGTCGCGCCGCGCGCCGGCGGCACCGCGCTCGCGTGGGAGGCGGAGAACCTGCGGCTTTTCGGCCTGCCCGACCGGCTGCTCACGGTGGACGGCGCGGGCAAGCTCCGGATCGCGGGCGGCCAGGTCGTGCTCGAGGGCGCGCTCGCCGCGCGCGAGGGCTACTTCGAGTTCGCACGCGCCGCCGGCGCGGCGCTCGGCGACGACGTGGTCGTGGTCGGGCGGCCGGCGCCGCCGAAGCGCGAGGCCGGGCGCCAGCGCTCGCCGCTCCGCGCGGCGCTCGATCTCGATTTCGGTCGCAAGTTCCGCATCGTCGGCGCCGGCCTCGACACCGGGCTCACCGGCAAGGTGCGCGTCGACACGCGCGATTCGGGCGAGTTCGTCGGCAAGGGCGAGGTCGCGGCGGTGCGCGGGCTGTACTTCTTCCTCGGGCAGCGCCTGGAGATCGAGCGCGGGCGCCTCCTCTTCGACGGGCCACTCGAGAACCCCGCGCTCGACGTGTTCGCGGTGCGCCGCGGGCTCGCGGTGGAACCGGGGGTCGAGGTGACCGGGACCTTGCGCAACCCGCGGGTGCAGATCGTGTCGCGGCCGCCGCTCCCCGACGGCGAGAAGCTCGCCTGGCTCGTGCTCGGGCGCGGGCTCGAGTCGGCCTCGGCCGCCGATGCGATCCTGCTGCAGTCGGCGGCGGCCTCGCTCCTCGACGACGCGAACGCGATCCCGATCGGCCGCCGGATCGCGCTCTCGATGGGCCTCGACGACATCGGCTTGAAGGGCGGGACGAACGTCCAGGGGTCGGCGGTGTCGGTCGGCAAGCGCCTCTCCGACCGGCTCTACCTCACGTTCGAGCAGGGGCTCGCGACGGCGCGGACCCTGGTTTCGCTCGAGTACTTACTCGGGCGCGGCTTCCGGGTGCGCGCGAGCGGCGGGCAGGACAGCGCGGTCGGGGTGTTTTACACGCGGTCGTTTGACTGAGCGGTCGGTCGTCACGCCAGGCGCGCTGCGGCCCGCCGGACTCGGGCACGAGGAGTTCGCTCAGCCGAACGGCTCGAGCGCTGGTAGAAGGCGGGTGAGGATCCGCTCGATCACCGGCACCTCGCTCGGTCCAGTTCGGTCCGAGCATCGCAGACGGCGTGAGGATCGGCGCTGGCGTGATGATCGACCGCGCCGGCAACCCGAAGGTGCTCGAGTTCAACTGCCGGCTGGTCGATCCCGAGACGCAGCCGATTATGATGCGCCTGAGGAGCGACCTCCTGCCGCTCCTTGAGCAGGTGCAGAAGATTGCGCTGGGTCTCTTCCTGGCCAATCCGATCGGGCGAGCGGCCGTAGTGCTTCGCCAGCGCCGCGACCGCACCGCCGTAGGTTTCGCGTGTGCGCTCGGACATGCCGCGGATCGCAATATCGTCCTCGAGCTGCTTGCGCAACGGGCTCATGGCGTGTCTCCTCACGTGATCGCGGGAACGTTCCCGCCGGACCACGCTGACACACACGCGCAGCGCATGCTGCGGCGCTCGAAACGCACTCGACTTCGACGAACTTCAGCGAACGCCGAAGCAGCGACCTTCCACCGCGAAGCGGTTTAGTTCAACGCTCGCGTTGAGCGGCGCGCGGCCTTTGCCACACGTCCGCTCGAACGTGTGGTTGGGCGGCGCGTCGTCCGCGCGATGCGCACGAGGGAGAGCAAGGCATCGTTAACAGCCTGCTCGGTGGGAAACGCGGCGGCAACCTCCGGCTTGAGCAACACCAGGTTATGCCCTTTGCGATAAGCGTCGTAGAACCGGCCACGGATGCCTGATCCGAGCTCCGAGCGCTTGTACTCGCGACGAATATCTCTGCGAACGGCTCTAGCCTTCTTCATAGATCTTGCGCTCCCGGCGCGTAGCAAGACGCGCGCTAATGATGCGGATGGTGGACTCGCTGGCCGTGTTTCCGTCAGTCTTGATCCGGCGCAATGGAAAGTGGCTGCTCAAGGTTGCTTCTCGATTGCCCGCTCCTCGCCGGGGAGGATGACGGCGCCGAAAAGCGTGGACTTCAAGGCGCCGAAGGCCTCGTTGAAGATCAGTGGAGGAACGGCCTCGCGCGCCAGCGCCTCAGTCCGTTGCTGAAGTTCGGCTACCTTTTGCGGATTTTGATCGGCCAGATTGGTTTTCTCGCCAGGATCTGCTGCCAGGTCGAATAGCTCGACCCGGGACGGCAACGTTGTCTGCCACACGAGCTTCCAGTTCCCCTTGCGCACCGCGGCGCGAAACGGCTCTATGGAGTAGACCACCTCCTCGCGCGGCGAGGGCGCGCCTTCGCCGAGGGTGGACCACACATCCATGCCATCAATCGGCTTGCTCTTGCCCGGCGACGCGCCGGCCAGTTTGGTCAGCGTGGGATACATGTCCACGATGTGGATTGGGTGATCCACCACCGACGCGGGCTTGATCCGGCCCGGCCAGTTGGCGAGCGCCACCACGCGCGTTCCCCCTTCGTAAAGCGAGGCCTTGCCGTCGCGGTACGGGCCGTTGTCGGCGGGGATGGTGCTCTTTGACATGTCCACCTCCCCGGCGAACTTGGCCGAGCGCGGGCCGCCGTTGTCGCTTTGAAACACGACGAGCGTGTTCTCGCGCATCCCGCGCCGCTCAAGCGCGCGCAGTACACGGCCAATCTCAGCGTCCATGGCGGTGATCATCGCGCCATAGGCCCGTCGCGCCGGGTCGGCAACATGCGCGTAGCGGTCCAGATACTGCTTCGGCACCTGATACGGCGAGTGAGGTGCGGTGAACGCGAGGTAGAGAAACAGCGGCGTCTTCGGGTCGTGCGCCGCGATCAGCTTTGCGGCATCCTGCCCCAGCAGTTGCGTGACATAACCCTGCTCCTTCACCGGCTGACCGTTGCGAAACCAGTCGCGCACACCGTGCGCCGAGTGCGTGAAGTAGTCGATCTCGCCGAGCAGCGGCCCGTACTGGTAGTCGAACCCGCGCTGCTGCGGCCAGTACTTGCGATCAGCGTGCCCCAAGTGCCACTTGCCGACGATCGCCGTCCGGTAGCCTGCCTCTTTCAGGGCCTGCGGCAGCAACCGTTCGTCCGTGGCGAGCCCGTACCTGCCTGCCGACGGAATGACCA
>Ga0187893_10001544_pt1 | contig 54935 bp, 45 predicted proteins | sample MA1701074metaG_FD_139574 | JGI IMG/M metagenome (GOLD analysis project Ga0187893, IMG submission 139574) | White microbial mat communities from a basaltic lava cave in the Kipuka Kanohina Cave System on the Island of Hawaii, USA - MA170107-4 metaG ...
ACCGTTTGCCGTAGGTATCGCGCGTCTCGCGCAGGCCCTTCGCCGCGGCATCGAGCGCTTCCTCCCACGTGGCCTCGCGGAACACCTGCTGCCAGTTTTCGGGATCGACGACGAAGTCCTTGTGCTTGGGCACGCCCGGTTTTCGCATCAGCGGCGTCGTGAGGCGATGCGGATGCTGCACGTAGTCGAAGCCGTAGCGGCCCTTCACGCACAGCCGGCTGGCGTTTGCCGGACCGTCCTTACCCTGGACGTACAGGATCTTGTTGTCCTTGACCTGATAGGTCAGCTGACAGCCGACGCCGCAGTACGGGCACACCGAGTCGACCTGCTTGTCGGGGACAATGGTGCCGGCATCCCGCGCGGGCATCAGCGCACCGGTCGGGCACGCCTGAACGCACTCACCACACGCCACGCACGTGGACTCGCCCATCGGGTCGTCGAAGTCGAAGACGATCTTCGACTCGCCGGCACGAAACGCGTAGCCGATGACGTCGTTGACCTGCTCTTCGCGGCAGGCGCGGACGCACCGCTTGCACTGAATGCACGCGTCGAGGTGCACGGCCATCGCCGGGTGCGAGAGGTCTTCAACCGGCTGGTGCCGCGGCGCGAAACGCGGCCTGCCGATCGACAGCTTGCGGGCCCAGAGGTCGAGTTCGGAGTTGAGCGTGTACGATCGCTCGGGCACGTCCGACAACAGTAGTTCGACGGACATCTTCTGGCTGGTCACCGCTCTGGCACTGTTGGTGGTGACCTCCATGCCGTCCTTCGGATAGCGGCAGCAGGACGGCGCCAGCACGCGCTCGCCCTTGATCTCGACCATGCAGGTGCGGCAGTTGCCATCGGGCCGCATGCCAGGCTGATAGCACAGCCGTGGAATCTCCACGCCGAGCCGATCGGCGGCTTCGAGGATAGTCTCGTCGGCCGGCGCGACCACGGTCTGTCCGTTCAGTGTGAACGACACCGGCTTGGTCACCACGGCAGTCAGCTTCTGGTGCATTACTCGACTTCCCTGGGAAAGTATTTCACCACGGTCAGCATCGGATTCGGCGCCGCCTGGCCGAGGCCGCAGATCGAGGCATCCATCATCGCCTGCGACAGCTCCTGCAGCAGCGCCACATCCCATCGCCCCGCTTTCATCAGCTCGAGCGCCTTGACGGTGCCGACCCGGCATGGTGTGCATTGGCCGCACGACTCGTCGGCGAAAAACTTCATGACGTTGCGCGCCGCGCCGGCCGCGGAGTCGTGGTTCGAGAGCACGATGATCGCCGCCGAGCCGATGAAACAGCCGTATTCGTTCAACGTGTCGAAGTCGAGCGGCACATCAGCCTTCGACGCCGGCAGAATGCCTCCCGACGCGCCGCCCGGCAGATATCCGTAGAGCTCGTGTCCGTCGAGCATGCCCCCGCAGTATTCGTCGATGAGCTCGCGCAGCGTAATTCCCGCCGGGGCCAGGTGAACGCCGGGTTTCTTGACGCGGCCACTCACCGAGAACGATCGCAAGCCTTTTCTCCCGTGCCTGCCGTGCCCGGCAAACCACGCCGGCCCCTTCTCGAGAATCTCGCGCACCCAATGCAGCGTTTCCATGTTGTGCTCGAGCGTGGGGCGGTCGAACAAGCCGACCTGCGCGACGTACGGCGGCCGCAGCCGTGGCTCGCCGCGCTTGCCCTCGATGGACTCGATCATGGCCGATTCTTCGCCGCAGATGTACGCGCCGGCCCCGCGTCGCAGATGGATGGGCGGAAGGGCATAGGGCGGATCCGCCTGCAGCGCCTTGATTTCCTGCTCGAGGATCGCCCGGCAGCCGTGATACTCGTCGCGCAGGTAGATATAAATAGCCTCGATGCCGACGGCCCACGCCGCGATGAGGGCGCCTTCGACAAAGCGGTGCGGATCGCGTTCGAGATAGTAGCGGTCCTTGAAGGTGCCCGGCTCTCCCTCATCGATATTGATGGCGAGCAGCCGCGGCGCCGCTTCAGCCGACACCAGCTTCCACTTGCGTCCGGCGGGGAAGCCCGCGCCGCCAAGACCGCGCAGGCCGGAGTTCTCCATGACCGTGATGACATCCGCGGCCGTCTTGCTTCCGGCGGCGCACGCGGCCGCGAGTGCATATCCACCTGCGGCTCGGTAGGCGGCGTAGTCAATGTGCCCGGGAGTGACAGCGCCCCGAGGCGGATGCGTCACAGCGCCGGCTTTCACGGCGGCCGACACGGTCGCCGCGGTTGCGTGCGGAATCGGCTGCTGACCGACGACGGCGACCGGCGCGGTTTCGCAACGGCCGACGCACGGTGCGTGCTTGACGCGCACGTGCGCGCCCAGCGTGCCCTTCAGCGTTGCCAGCAGTTCGTGTGCGCCGGCGAGCTCGCAGGAGAGCGAATCACAGACCCGAACGGTGATCGCAGGCGGCGGCGTGTCTCCTTCCTTGATCACGTCGAAGTGGTGATAGAACGTGGCCACCTCGTAGACCTCCGCCATCGCCATGCGCAGTTCGTTGGCGAGGGCCACCAGGTGCCGTGCCTGCAGGCAGCCGTAGCGGTCTTGAATCTTGTGGAGGAACTCGATCAGCAGGTCACGTCGACGCGGCGCGTCGCCCAGCAGCGCGACGACGTCCGCGCGCGCCGCCGGATCAACTTGCCGCCCCTTCGGTGTGGCGCGCACGCGGCCGCGTTTTTTCCCTGGGGAATCGCTCTTGGTCGGATTCTTCACGATCTAAGGCCATGCTACCATCCTGGGGAGCTATCCCTTTTATGCTTGTCGAGTTTCTCGGCGTTTCACGCGAGCGCGCCGGCATCGCCGAATTGGATGTGGAGGCCGACACCCTGGGTCAGCTGCTCGGGACGCTCGCGGTGCGGACTCCGGGACTGGCCGAGCTCATCAACGTGGATCGGCTGCATCCGTCGCTCGCCGCCAGCCTGAATGGCGATCGCTTTATCAGCGACCCGCACACGCGTCTGTGCGCCGACGACCGAGTGCTGATTCTGTCTGCCGACGTCGGAGGGTAACGTGCCCTTCGGGTATCACGGCTGCTCGCTTCGCGTCGATGTGTCCAGCAGCAGCGTCGAGCGGCTGCCGTTGGCCGACACCATGCTGCGTCAATTCATCGGCGGCAGCGGTCTTGGTGCGCGGCTGTTGCTCGATGAGGGCAGCGCCCACCTCGATGCGCTCGATCCCCGGGCGCCTCTCGTCTTCGCCTTCAGTCCGCTGGTCGGCAGTCCGCTGACCACCTCGGCGAAGTTTGCCGTTGTCAGCAAGAGTCCGCTGACCAATCGCATCAACGATGCTCTCGCCAGCAGCGGCTTTGCCATCGCCGGCAAGAGCTGCGGCTGCGACGCCATCGTCATCGTCGGCCGCGCGCCCGAGTTGTCGGTGGTGATCATCGACAACGGTGAGGTCCGTCTGGAATCCGCCGCTGACTGCGCCGGCGCGACATGCCAGGTGACGGACGCGCGGTTGCGAACCCGTCTGGGCGCGAACTGGCGAATCGCGTCCATCGGTCCGGCGGGTGAGCACGGGGTGCGTTACGCCACCATCTCGCACGACGGCCGTCATGCCGGCCGCGGTGGGAGCGGGGCCGTGATGGGCGCGAAGAACATCAAGGCGATCGCGGTCAGGGGCTCGCAACGTTCCGAGTGGGCGCACCCGGCCGAGCTGATCGCCATCAGCAAGGACCTGTCGCAGCGATCGTTCGGTCCGGCCACCGCCAAGTACCGCGAGCTCGGTACGGCTACCAATCTGCTGACCTTCAACCGCTTCGGGGCGCTGCCGACCCGCAATTTCCAGAGCGGGACTTTCGCCGAAGCGGCACATCTGTCGCCTGAGGAAATGAGCGCCACGCGCTCCAAGACCCGCGAGAGCTGCGTGACGTGCACCATCGGCTGCGAGCACATCTACTCAATTGGCAAGGCTGGGGCCGGCGGGAAGGTGCGCGTCGAGTACGAGAGCCTGTTCGCGCTGGGGTCGTTATGCGGCATCGGCGACGCCGACATTGTCTTGCGGGCGTCACAACGATGCGACGAACTCGGCATCGACACCATCAGCGCCGGCGGCACGATCGCGTTTGCCATGGAGTGCGTCGAGCGTGGCTGGCTCGATGAGCCGTGGTTGACCTTCGGCAATGGCGACGCGCTGCTGCGCGCGATCGATCTGATCGGCATGCGCCGCGGCCTTGGCGACCTGCTGGCCGAGGGCAGCCGCCGCGCCGCTCACAAGATTGGGCACAACAGCATCGCGATTGCACCGCAGGTAAAGGGTCTCGAGATTCCCGGCTACGAGCCGCGAGCCCTGCAGACCATGGCGCTCGGGTTTGCCGTCGGCGCGCGCGGAGCGGACCACAATCGCAGCGGCGCCTACGAAGTGGATTTTTCGGACAAGGTCGATCGACGTCGCGTGACGCTGGACGCGGTTCGCCATGCGATCGACACTGAAGACCGCGCCGCGTTGATGGATTCGCTGATCATCTGCAAGTTCCTCCGCGGCGTGCTCGCCGATTTCCATGACGAGACGGCGGCGATGCTGCGCAGCGTCACCGGCTGGGACGTCACCGCCGTTGAACTGCGCGACACCGCCGCGCGCATCGTCGCGGCCAAGCAGGACTTCAACCGGCTGGCTGGATGGACCCCGGCGGAAGACACACTCCCCGATCGGTTCCTCGATGCGTCGCTGCCCAACGATCCAGCCGCGCACCTCAGCCGCGAGCGGCTCGACGCCCTGGTGGCGGAGTACCACCGGCAGCGCGGCAGGTAAAAAGGGGTCGGGATCATTTTCAAGATCTGCCCACTGAATCTGGGCCCAAAACTGCTCATCTGGCAGAAAAAGATCTCCGACCCCTTTTCCGCGGTTCCGGCGATAATGAACCGTGGTTCGAAAATCGAACAGCCGTTTACAAATTGACCCGGTCACGCCGCGGGCACGCCGCCGCGACCGGCAGCGCGACGCCATCCTGCGCGCCGCCTCGCGGCTGTTTCGCGAGCGTGGCTTCGCCGACACCGGGATGCGCGACATCGCCGAAGCCGCGGACCTGTCGGCCGCCAACCTGTATCACTACTTCGACGGCAAGCACGATCTGCTGTTCTATTGCCAGGATCGCGCGCTCGACCGCATGCTCGACGCGGTGGCCGCGGCGCGGCGGGCGCCGGCGTCGGCGCCGGAACGCTTGCGCGACGTGTTCACGGCGCACGTGCGCACGCTGCTCGACGACGTTGAGGGGGCGACGGCCCACTTGCAGATCGAATCGCTGCCCCCGGCGTTGCGGGCCGCCATCGTCAAGAAGCGCGATCGCTACGAACAGGCGCTGCGCCGGCTGATTGCCGACGGCGTGAAATCAGGCGATCTCGTCGCCCTCGACCCGGCCATCGTGGCGCGGGCGATGCTCGGGGCCATGAACTGGACCGTGACCTGGTTCCGTCCGGACGGCGCGGACACCGCGGCGGGAGTCGGCGAAGTCATCTCACGCTTCCTGGTGCGGGGCGTCGCCACGCGGTCGCCCGCCACCACTCGGAAGCTCGCGGTCGTTCCACCTTCGCGCTTCGCGCCACGGCGGACCAGCAGGCGGCCATCATGAAAGTCCGGCTGACGTGCACCGTCAATCAGGAGCCGGTCGACATCCTCGCCGACGACTACAAGACGCTGCTTGAAGTGCTGCGGGAAGAGCTGCAGCTGACCGGCACCAAGCACGGTTGCGAGCTGGGCGAGTGCGGCGCCTGCGCCGTGTTGGTCGATGGGCAGCCGGTGCTGTCGTGCCTCGTGCTGGCGGTCGAATCCGAGGGCCGCCGGATCACGACTGTCGAGGGGCTTGCCGCCGACGGCCGACTCCACCCGCTGCAGGAATGCTTTGCCGATCTCGGCGCCGCTCAGTGCGGCTACTGCACTCCCGGCATTCTGATCACGGCGAAGGCGCTGCTCGATGCCGAGCCGAATCCCTCGCGCGCGCGCATTTGCGAGGCCCTGTCTGGCAACTTGTGCCGATGCACCGGTTATCTGCAGATTGTCGAAGCGGTGGAAGAGGCCCTTCGACCCGGACCGACTTCCGAAGACCGGAAGCCGCTCCTCGCTCAGGGCAAACCGGGGGCAGAGCGATGAGCACCACACGCGTGATTGGCCGGGCCCGCCGGCGGGTCGATGGCCGCGCCAAGGTCACCGGGCAAACGCGGTTCGCCGACGACATCATCCTGCCGCGCATGCTGCACTGCCGGCTGTTGCGGTCGACGCATCCTCACGCGCGAATCGTCAAGGTGACTACGAGCAAGGCGAGCGAGATGGACGGCGTTCACCTGGTGCTGACCGGGGCATCGTTCCCGATCTCCTACGGCATTCTTCCGGTGAGCCACGACGAACATGCGCTGTGCCGCGACAAGGTCCGCTTCGTCGGCGATCCGGTCGCTGCCGTGATCGCGTGCGACGAAGCCACCGCCGATCTCGCGGTCAACCAGATCGACGTCGAATACGAGCCGCTGCGCACCTTCGGGGGCCCCGCCGACAGCCTCGCGCACGAGACGCCGCGTATTCACGACTACGGCGATCACGGCAACGTCCACAAGGCGGTGGCGCTGCAGTTCGGCGACGTCGACGCGGCGCTCGCGGGCGCCGATCAGGTGTTTGACGATGTGTTCTTCTTCGAGGGCAACACGCACTTGCCGATCGAACAACATGCGTCGGTAGCGTTGACCGACCCGGACGGCAAGCTGGTGATCTACTCGAGCACACAGACGCCGCATTACCTGCATCGTGCGCTGGCCAAGGCGCTGGCGATGCCGGCTGCGCACATCCGCGTTATCGCCACGCCGAATGGCGGCGGTTTCGGCGGCAAGAGCGACCCTTTCAATCACGAGTTGGTCGTTGCCAAAGCTGCACTGCTGCTCGATCGGCCCGTGAAGATCTGCCTCAACCGCGAGGAGGTGTTCTACTGCCATCGTGGGCGTCATCCGGTGATGATGCGGTTCCGCACCGGCATCACCAACGACGGCAAGATCACGGGGCTTGATCTGCAGACCCTGCTCGACGGCGGAGCCTACGGATCGTATGGCGTGGCCAGCACGTTCTATACGGGCGCGCTCCAGACCGTGACCTACGACATTCCACGGTATCGCTTCCGAGGCTGTCGCGTGTTCACCAACAAGCCGCCGTGCGGTCCGAAGCGCGGGCACGGCACGCCGCAATCGCGGTTTGGCCAGGAAGTGCAGCTCGACAAGATCGCCGAGCGTCTGCAGCGCGACCCGGCGGAGCTGCGACTCGGGATGATCGCGCCGGCGGAAACACTGACCGCGAATTACCTGCGGGTCGGCACCATCGGACTCGCGGAGTGCATTCGCCGGGTCGTCGATCGATCGAACTGGCGCGACAAGTTTCGCAAGTTGCCCCTGGGTCGCGGCGTGGGCCTCGCGTGCTCGTCCTATCTCTCCGGCGCCGGCCTGCCCATCAACTGGAACGACCTGCCGCACTCAGGCGTGCAGCTGAAGCTGGATCGCAGCGGCGGGGTCGCCGTGTTCTGCGGCGCCACGGAAATCGGTCAGGGGTCGGACGACGTGCTGGTGGGGATTGTGGCGGAGGTGCTGGGTATCGATCCGTTCGACGTGCGTGCCATCACCGGCGACACCGATCTCACGCCTGTGGATCTCGGTTCGTACTCGAGCCGTGTCACGTTGATGATGGGGAACGCGGCGATCCAGGCGGCCGAGCGCGCGCGGGAGATCATCGCCGGCGCGGTCGGCGCAAAATTGGACGTTCCCGCCGATCGACTGGTCTTTGCCGATCGCCGGGTGTTCGACAGCGAGAGCCCCGATCGCGGGGTCACGTTTCAGGAAGCGGTGTGCATCGCCGAAGCGCGCGTCGGGACGATCGGGACGACGGGTTCGTACACGCCGCCGAAATCGGCGGCGCAATTCAAGGGTGGCGGCGTCGGTCCTTCTCCCACCTACTCCTATACAGCTGCCGTCGTCGAAGTGGACGTCGATCCCGAAAACGGGTGGATCACGGTGCCGCGCGTGTGGATCGCGCACGACATCGGGCGCGCCCTCAACCCGACGCTCGTGCGCGGGCAGGTCGAGGGCAGTGTCTACATGGGTCTCGGCGAAGCGCTGATGGAGGAGCAGGTGTTTCGCCGGCTTCCGGCGCGGTTGTCGAACGCGCTGGTGCACAAGTTCCCGTCGATGCTCGAATACAAAAGCCCGACCAGCCTCGACATGCCGGAGATTGTCACCGACCTGATCGAGCATCCGGATCCTCGTGGGCCGTTCGGCGCGAAAGAAGTCGGGCAGGGACCGCTGCTGCCGATCATGCCCGCGGTGGCCAACGCGGTGTACGACGCCGTCGGCGTGCGCGTCGATCAGATTCCCATCACGCCTGAGAAAATTCTGCGCGCGCTGCAGGCGAAGGCAGGCGGCAAGCCCGCGCGGTCGGGGCCGGCGTCGTTCCCTGAGATCGCGTGGCCCGAGCCGTTGCTCGTAACCCCGCCGCAGGAAGGCGGCGATGGCCGCGCCTCGAACGAACCAAAGCGACGATCGCGGCGACAGGCGGATGCCGGCGTCGAAGCCACGGCGGGGGTGCGGCCATGATGCGCCTGCCGGGCTTCCGCTATCGGGCGCCGCGCACGGTCGAGGATGCCGCGGCGTGGCTCGCGGAGAATCCCGCAAACAGCATGGTGCTCGGCGGCGGCACCGATCTGCTGCCCAACATGAAGCGGCGGCAGCAGACGCCATCGACGGTCATCGGCCTCCGTGGCATCGGCGCCCTCGCGGAGATTCACAACGGCGCCGGGCTTACCGTGGGCGCCGGCGTCACGCTCTCCAACCTGATCGCCGATCCGCGGATCCGCCAGTCGTACCCCGGGTTGTGGCAGGCGGCCGCGCAGATTGCCACGCCGCATTTGCGCAACATGGGCACGGTTGGGGGCAACCTGTGCCTCGACACGCGCTGCAGCTATTACGACCAGAACTACGAGTGGCGGAAAGCGATCGACTTCTGCATGAAGCGCGACGGACAGATCTGCTGGGTCGCGACGTCGAGCCCGAAGTGCCTGGCCGTGTCCTCCACCGACACCGCGCCGATGCTTCAGGCGCTCGGCGCTGCGGTCACGCTCGTCTCCACGCGGGGCCAACGGACCTTGCCGGTGGCGGAGTTATTCGCGAACGACGGCATGCAGTACCTGACCAGGCAACCTGACGAGATCCTGACCTCGGTCACACTGCCGGCGGCCTCGGGATGGCGCAGCGCGTATTGGAAACTCCGCCGTCGCGGGGCAGTCGATTTTCCTGTGGCGGCGGCGGCAGTGGCGGCGCGGCTGGACGGCACCCGCGTGATCGATCTTCGGATCGTGCTGGGCGCCGTCTCCTCGCGGCCGCTAGCGGCGGACCGCGCTGCGGCGCAGCTGATCGGCGAAGACCTGAGCGACGAACGCATCGCCGCTGTCGCCGTCGCGGCGGCCGAGATTGCCAAGCCCATGGACAACACCGACTTCGAGCTGGTGTGGCGGAAGAAGATGGTGCGTTCGCTGGTGGGAAATGCCTTGCACGAGATTCGCGGCGACGACATGCGGGCCCGCCGCCTCCAGCTGGCTCGTCAGGAACTGCTGTCGATTCCCGCGTAGGCGAGCGCGGCGCGAGTCACTCGGAAGATCACCGTGATGACACGGTGTCGACCGCCGAGACCAGGCCCATTCCCTGGAGGATCGCCTGGAAACGAGGCTGGCTTCGTATCCCGTCGTATACCGGATCGACGGCAAGGTACATCAAGTTGTAGTTGCGACGCGTGTACGCGCGTTCGAGCTCCTCGAGTGCGCCGTCGACGTTGCCCAGCAACACCTGCCACGGGGCGCGGCGCCAGCTTTGCGCGAATCGCGCCTGCCAGTCGCCGGTGATCGCGAGCAGCTCGCGGAGCCCGCCCTCGCCGCCACCGTCGGCCACGGCCCGCTCCAGGGCCGTGGCTTGTTCACGGAACGTGACCTGCGCGAGCGCCCGGATGGCCTCCGGCCCTCGCCCCAGCTGGAACAGCGAGCGGCTGCGCCACTGCCAGGCGGCGCCGTCTTTGTCGTCAAGCGCCAGCGCCTGATCGGCGGCCGCGATGGCATCGGGATAGCGGCGCGCGACGTACAGAATCGACGAGCGGATCGAGTGCCATCCAACCTCGTTCGGACTGGCCGCCAGCGCGATGTCGATGTGCTGCAGCGCTTCCTCGAGGCGGCCCGTCGCCACCAGCAACAGCGCGTACGATGGGCGAATGCTGGCGCTATCAGGCCGAAGCTGCAGGGCCCGTTCGAGATGTCCCTGTGCGCGCCGCCATTCCCAGTCGTGGTAAAAGAGAAAAAAGCCGAGCGTGCCCTGACAGTGTCCGCATTGCGAGTCGAGCGCCACGCTGCGTTCAGCCGCCTGCACCGACGGCGACGGCCTGGTTCGTTCGACGAGTGACTGATCGCTAATCCGATTCAACGCGTGCGCGAGCATCGCGTGCGCTTCGGCGCTGTCGCGATCGAGCGCAATCGCGCGATCGATCTCGCTTTTCGCGCCCTTGCCGTCACCGCGGCTCATGAACACGCGGGCGCGAGCGAGCGCCTCTTCGCGCTCGCTCACCGCACTGACCTGAAATGGCCGCGGCCAGAACACCACCACCGCGGCGACCAGTCCGATCGCGCCGAGCGCGAGCAACGCCCCGACCCACCGGCTCGACGCCTGGGTTCGCGGTCCGGTCGAAGCCACGATTGCAGCTGGGAGGTCGCCGTTGGCAGGCAAACCGTCTTGCGGCGACGGGAGGGCAGGCACCGGCGGCTCGATCGTGGCCACGAAACGATAACCAAGGCGTGGCAGCGTCTCGATGTATCGCGGACGTTCGGCGGAGTCGCCGAGTGTCTGTCTCAGGCGAGTGACGGCGGCGTTCAAGTTGTTATCGAAGTCGACGAACGTACCGTCAGGCCAGAGACGCTTGTGCAGCTCCTCGCGCGTCACCGGTTCGCCCGGCTGTTCGATGAGCGCGGCCAGTACCTGAAACTGCAACCCCGGCAGATGCACGCGCCGGCCGTTCCTTCGAAGCTGACGCACCCGCAGATCCACGTCGAACGGGCCGAAGCGAACGATGCGGTTCTCGCGGTCACCAGGGGCGGCGGCCATGCCGTCCAGCTTAAATCAAGTGACGGTCTGGCAACGCCCGACTTGAGGCAGCCACCCGGCGGCGGGCAACAGCGGATCGACGTGTTGGAAGTGCCGCGTTATCAGCGGTTTGAGGATCAAGGTTCTTTCAAGATCCACACAAGACGATGTCTATGGCGATTCAGGTGTTTCCCTCGTAGAAGAGGCAGAGGAATCGCCGTGCCAAAGACTCATCACACTGCGACACGTACTCACGATCGACCGCTGCGCGACCTGATAAGACGGTACGCCGGGTTTACGCTGATCGAGCTGCTCGTCGTCATCTCCATCATCTCGATTCTCCTGAGCCTGTTGGTTCCCGCCGTTCAGAAGGTTCGCGAGGCGGCGGTGCGCACCAGAACACAGAACAATCTGCGGCAAATCGGCCTGGCGCTCCACAACTTCGACGGGACGCACGCGGTGTTTGCGCACAACCGCTCGGCGCAGCGGGTCTACTACATAAATCTCGGACAGGGCACCAGCAACTCGATCATGATGGGCGAGCGCGGCGAGTTCGTGGGAGGTGTGACGGGCAATCCGAACGTGAATCAGTACCACTGGGGCGGCGGACCCGACTGGACCGAGTGGACGGCGTGGCTGCTGCCGTTCGTCGAACAGAATTCCTACAAGGTCGTCGGAGCGGGCGTATGGCCCGCGACCTGGGGATCCGGCGGCTGGCCGGCGGCGCCCCACGTCGCGGTCTGGACCGGCAATCCCCGCGGGCCGAGCACCGTGATCAAGTACTTCGGCACGCCGCCCAGCCGGGCGCTCACGACCGACGAGGTGGGCCTGCTGTGGGGCCTGTCGCAACCCCAGGTCAATCCGTTGGGCGAGACCTTCTCGTTCCTCTACAACATCAACGCGGCCACGAATGGCGTCAACTTCTACGACGTCCCACAGGGATTCGACCCGGTGGCCGGTGCTCTGAAATCCGCCAGGGGATGGACGTGTTTCGGGGCGGTCCATGGCGGACAGCAGCTGCTGATGTGCCTTGGGGATGGAAATGTGCGCTTTAAGACCTATCAGATCTCCAACGCATCGGTCAGGGCGCTCACCATCGGACAGCGAGACAACAACGTCTACGTGGCGCACGACCAGGAGGGCGGCGTCGACATCACCAACCTCTCGCAGAGCACGCCGGTCCACGACGTCGAGGCACGAACCGGGCAAACGACGGCCACGCCGCTGATCACGACCATTACCGGGCAATTCGTCTCCGCGCCGGTGGTCAACGAGGCCGCCCCTTCCGGAACGCCGAGCAGCGTGATACCCCTCCCGAACGGCGAGCAGACACAGCGTGTTCGCCTGCGCGCCGAGGACACGCTCGTCGAGAGCATCACCGACGACGATGGGAACGGCTTCTCAGTGCTCGACGAGCTCGGCAACGTCTACGAATTGGTGTTCGGCGAGTCTGATACGACGCCGCCTGTCATCACACCGCCACAGAACATCATCGTGTCGACCGCTCCCGGCCTGGCGACGGCAATCGTGAACTACCCGCCTCCGGTCGTGAACGAAGGCACAGTCACGTGCACGCCACCCTCGGGCAGCACGTTCCCGCTTGGCATCACGACCGTGTCTTGCACCGCAACCGATGCCGCCGGCAACAGCTCTACGGCCACGTTTACCGTCTTGGTCCGCGATACCGAGCCTCCGCGGATCGGCTCGGTCGTGAACATCACGGTTACCGCCGGCACCGGCCAGTCGTCTGCCATCGTCGAGTACTCCACTCCGTCGGTCAGCGACAACGGGCCACACGCGTCGATTTCGTGCGATCCGCCCTCGGGCAGCGCGTTCCCGGTCGGGACGACAACGGTGACCTGCACCGCATTGGACTCAGCGGGGAATACCGCCACCAGTTCGTTCACGGTGACCGTGAATCCCGGGCCGCCACCGCCGCAGACCGATCTCGCGGTCTCGGCGACATTCGTCCGCGCGACCGACAACCGCATCGACGGCACGATCACCGTCACCAACAACGGAGAAGTGCCTTCGGAGTTCGTGACGATCAACTCTCCCTTCCAGTTGCTGAATCAGACCACCGTTTCCGATCTCACGCTGTCGATGGGCACGTTCGAAAGCTTTTCACTGTCGTCCGGCTTCATGCGCGGATTGATTCGCAGCCTCGGTCCGGGCGCGTCGGCAGCCGCGGGCTTCAGCTTCATGCCGACGGCGGAGGCGCAGGCGCCGCGCGACCTGGCCTTTTCGTTGAGCGGCAGCGCGTTTGGCTTCCCGCTGTCGTACACGTTCGGCAGGCCGTCCGATCCGAACCGCAAAGGCTTTGCGCTCAATTGGGATGGCGTTGGCGACTTGAACGATCTGGCACTGTTCGATCCGGGAACGAACAGGCTTCATGTTGCCATGCAGGCGGACAGCCCGGGCAACCCGGTCGACCAATTCGATTTCACCGCCGAGTTCCCGGGGATGTTCGTGACTGGCCTCGTGCCCTGCGGGAGCGTCGACGGCGGCACAGACATCCTCGCGGCGCTGACGTCCGCTGACGGCAGCGTCTCCAACGCGATCCGCATCATCCGCGACACGTCAGGTGCTTTGAGCGTGGCGGGGCCAGGAACGCCGCTGCCGAGTGCAACGATCTCGATCGACTGCGTCGACGTCAACAACCAGAACGGCCCGGACCTCGTCGCGCTGAGTGCAACCGACAACGTGATCCGCATTGCATTGAACGACGCTCTCGACGCATTCCCGAATTCTGAGACGTTGGAGACGGGCGTCTCCGGCGCAGCGAGTCTGGCAACGGCTGATTTCGACGGAGATGGTTTTTCCGATCTCCTCGTCTCCGGATTCGCTCTGAATGGCCAGCCGGTCGTTTCACTGCTGCGTGGCGACGGCACTGGCGGCTTCACAGCGGACGTCGCCGAGCAGGTGGAGCTGCCGCTAATCTGCGAGCGCAAAATGTACTGGACTGCGGTCGACCGCGTCACCGGCGAACGCCCCAACCTCGACATCGACGATGACGGCCGTGCCGATGCGGTGGCAGCATGCGGCGCCGGCGTCGTTGCGCTTTTGAATCGGCGCACGCCCAGTGGAGCAACGACCTTCGAGCCGCACATTATTTTCAACGAAGGGACCGGGAAGTTCGAGATCGGGATCCACGAGGGTCGCGAGCAGCTGTACCGGATGCAGCAGGACGGCACGGTGACCATTGGAGAAGTCACCATGCCGGCCGGCGCGTCCTTCCCCAGCTTCAACGAAGCCAGGCGATTCGTGGTCGGCGGCTCGGGCCCGGGCGACATCATTCACTACAACGCGTTCGGCGACACCGATGTCTTCATCGCAACCGGCGCGCGAGGCGGGCTCGCGTTCAGCGTCCAGGTGGGCGCCGTCACGCTCGACGACAATCCGTCGAACAATGATTTTCAACAGGTGATTCAGATTCCTCCGCCCGCGCCGGTAATCGACTCCGGACTTGCGAGTGTTTCTCGCTTGGTCGTCAGGGGAACCAACCTCTCGAATGCGGTTGTGCGTGTCTTCGACGATCTGGGCCACAGTGAGGAATTTGAGATTCTGCTCAACTCCGACCGGGACATCATGGCCCGGAGGCGCTGGTACTTGGCCGAGGCATCCGTCCTACCGACGCGCATCGAAGTGCAAACCTCCGGCGGCACGGCTTCGTTCGAGCTGACGCCCGGCGATACCGAGCCACCGGTGATCACTGCGCCGGCGAATATCGTCGTCTCCAACGATCCCGGTCAGGCATCGGCGATCGTGAACTACCCGGCGGCGACCGTCTCAGACAACCAGCCCGGCGCCAGCGTCGCGTGCGTGCCTCAGGCGGGTTCGACGTTCGCACTGGGGGCGGTCACGGTGATCTGCACGGCCACCGATGCCGCCGGCAACCTGGCGACCGCCTCGTTCACCGTCACGGTCAACGATACGGAGCCTCCGCGGATCGGCACCGTGGTCAACCAGACGGTTACGGCCGAGCCCGGCGCGGCGTCGGCCATCGTCGATTACTTTGTCCCGACAGTCAGTGATAACGCGCCAGGCGTGACGATCACGTGCAGTCCGTTATCGGGCAGCGCGTTTCCTGTCGGGGCGACGACGGTGACCTGTTTGGCGCTGGACGCATCTGGCAACTCCGCGACAACTTCGTTCACCGTCACCGTGCAGCCGGCTGCAGCCGATCTCGATGTCCGTGTCGTTGATCTGGGTAGCGGCGCGGAGGTGGTGATGGACATCACGCCACAGCCGGATCTTCCGTCCCCAATCCCCGACGCGTATGAGCTCGTTGACAGTTTCGATGCGTCCACGAGCGCCACGTTGCAAGGTCCATTCAGGATGTGCGTCTCGAACGGCAGCGGTCAATCGATCACCGCGCTGCTCCACTTCGAAAACGGTGCCTGGATCGACACGACGTCGTTCGTCTCCGTCGAGGAAGTGTGCGGGTTGGTTGGCAGCTTTTCGCCATTCGCGCTGGCGCGCGGGCCTCACCCGCAGGTTGCGGCTCGTATGATCGGAAGCGGACGCCTCGTGGACGGTGGCTGGCGCCACTCGCTGGAGTTCGACGTGACAGCCAAGAGCAACGGCAGAGTCGGGGGATCGTTCTTGGTCACATCGTGCCGCGGTTCGCGCAAAGGCTGCATCGGCAAGCGGAGATTCGAGGCAAAGTCGGTCGAACTCGTGAGATTCAGCAACGATCCGGCGGTTGCTCCATCGGGGAAGAAGCGCCACGCCGATCTTCCCGACACGGTGATATTCGCCGGGAGCGGAAAGCTCGACGGCGAAAAAGGCTACCGGTTCGAAGCGCGCGCCTGGGTGCGCGGTGACTGGCCCGCTGAGCGCGATCGGCTGGAGTTGGTGGTGTTTGCGCCTGACGGCAGCGTCGTCCTCTCGGCGACGGGCAAGTTGCTCCCAGGGAGGATCAGCCCAAAGCCGTAGGGGCAGGCGCGGCGCCGCAGTTGGCCCCGTCAGGAACTGCCGGCGATCGCGTCAAGGGCCGCGCGGTAATCTTCCGGCGTGTTCAGGTTCCGCAGCGTCTGCAGGTGCGGATCGACGAGTGTCATCTCCTCGGGCTTCACTCGTCGCGTCCGCACGGCGTCGAACAGGAATACCGGTCGCAATCGATCCGCGGCGAGGAGCGATTCGACGTGCGGCAGCGTCTTGCGCCGGTAGATCGCCGAGAGTGGATGCGGGAAGCCGTCCACTTCCATGACGGCGATGTCGTGGTCGCCCATCAGATCGATCATTCGATCGACGAACGCCGGCACCAGCAGGGGAACGTCGCAGCTGGTGATGTAGGCCGCCTCGACCGTGTCGGGCAGCGCGCGCAAGCCGGCGCGGATCCCCTCCAGAGGTCCCCGCGCTTCGCGCTCATCACGGGCGATGCGGACCTCATCCGGCAGCCCGGGCAGCGACTGCCCGCGGGCGGCAACGACGACGATGGGGCAGACCACGCTCCCGAGTAGCCGAACCACCCGCTCCAGCATGGTTTCGGCCCCGAATGGCAGCGTCGCTTTCGGCACGCCCATTCGGGTCGACTTGCCGCCGCAGAGGACGATGCCGCCGGTCGTCATATCGTTCAGTCTACGGCCTTGAACCTTTTTCCCGCCTGGCCCGTCCTACTAGTATCAATTTGACAATAGTGTCAGATTGACAGTAAGGTCAGGCCATGGCCCAGGACCGTGACCGCGTCGACCGCTTTCTGCCGTTGAAGCCCTTCGTGCTGGACGTGCTGCTGGAATTGGCCGAGGAGAAGCGTCATGGCTGGAGCCTGATTCGGGCGATTCAGCAGCGCGACGCCGGCGATCGCATTCTCCCGGCGAACTTCTACCGCACGCTGCGGGCGCTGCGTGAGGACGGGCTGATCGAAGAGGCGAAGAACGATTCCAACGGTGAGGGCGGTGAGCGCCGTCAATACTTCAGCCTCACGCCGCTGGGCGCGAAGGTCGCGCGCGCGGAGGTCAGGCGCCTCGAGGCGCTGGTCGTCGATCCACGAGCGAGGAAATTACTGAGAGCCCGTTGACCATGCGTGCCAGCCGTTCGTTATACCGGTTGCTCCTTCGGTTGTGTCCCGCTGATCTTCGCCACGAGTTCGGCGCCGAGATGGAGGAGATGTTCGCCGCGGCGCTATCGAGGGCGCACGGGGCCGCGAAGGTTGGGGTGTGGCTGCGCGCGATTGTGGATGTCCTCCGCCACGGCATCGGCGCGCGCCGCGATGCGTGGGATCGGTTCAGCAAGACATCGGCGTACGTCGAATACCGCACGGGAGGATGGTGGATGGATACGCTTCGCTACGATCTGCGGCACGCGCTGCGCGCCATGTCCCGCCAACGCGCCACCAGCGCCATCATCATCCTGACGCTCGCGCTCGCCATCGGCGCCAACACCGCGGTCTTCTCGGCGGTCCACACCGTGCTCATCCGCCCGCTCCCGTTCACGCAGCCTGACTCGCTGGTGATGTTGTGGGAGAAGCGGGAAGCCGAAGGCAATTTCAAGAACTCGGTCTCGGCAGCGGACTATCTCGACTGGGCGCGAATGGCGACGTCGTTCACGGCGATGGCCGCGCACACCGAAGTCACGGCCGATCTGACCGGTGAAGGTGAGCCGGAAAAACTGCCGGCCGCAGCGGTGTCGTCGCCCTTCTTCGACGTGTTCGGTGTCCGGCCATCGCGCGGGCGCGTGTTTCAGAGCGGCGACGACACTATCGGGCGGAACCGCGTGGTCATCCTGACGCACGGGTTGTGGCAACAACGGTTTGGCGGCGATCCGGCTGCCGTCGGCAAGACCACCACGCTCAACGGCATTCCGTACCAAATCATCGGCGTCCTGCCACAGTCCGCCGTCTTCCCGTACAGCGACGTGCAGATGTTCGTGCCGCTCGTGCTCTCTGCGCCGGACCAGCCGCCCTCGCGGACGTCGCACAACTTCGCGGTGTTCGCCCGTCTGAAATCCGGCGTGTCGTTCGAGCAGGCGCGATCGGAAATGGATCGCATCGGCAAGGATCTCGAGCGGACCTATCCAACGCTGAGCCGCGGGCACGGCGCGACGGCGACGAAATTGACCGAGGAAGTCACCGGGCCGGTCGAGCGGACGCTGATCGTGCTGATGGCGGCAGTGGCGTTCATTCTGCTGATTGCCTGCATCAACGTCACGAATCTGCTGCTGGCGAAAGCGGCCGGCCGCCGTCGTGAGATGGCGGTACGGGCGGCGATCGGCGCGGCGCGGATGCGCCTGTTCCGGCAGGTGCTGGTCGAGTGTGGCGTGATGGCGCTCGGCGGAGGCGCGGCGGGCCTGATTCTCGCGGTGTGGGCCGTGAGCGTGCTGGCGGCCCAGCTTCCCGCCGTGGCCAGGCCCGACCAGGGTGTGATCTTCAGCGCGCCGGTGCTGGCGTTTACTATCGGCGCCTGCCTGTTCACCGCGTTGATCGCCGGTGCGCTGCCGGCCTGGCATCTCGTGCGTGAGGATCCCGCCGAGCCCCTCAAAGAAGGCGGGCGGAGCCCGGTCAGCCTCAAGCGCCGGCTGCGATTCGGGTTGATCATCGCCGAGGTCGCGCTCACCTCGCTGTTGCTCGTCGGCGCCGGCCTGACGTTGCGAAGTTTCCAGAGCGTGCTGTCGCAACCGGCGGGAATCGAAACCAACAATCGGCTCACGTTCCGCCTTGGTCTGCCGGGCGCGCGATATCAGGGGCCCGAATCGGCCGCGCGCTTCTACAGCGAGCTCGAAGCGCGATTGTCGGCGGAGCCGCTGATCACGGCAGCCGGCGGCACGATGCTGCCGCCGCTCACGGGTATGGACGGGCGTCGCGGTGTGGTCATCGAAAATCGCGAAGTCGGTCCGGGCGACGGCCCGACGCGCGCGCATCCTCGCGTCGTCACCGCCAACTACCTGAAGGCGATCGGTGCGCGGATCCGTGACGGCCGCGCGTTCCTGCCCAGCGACGCCGAAACGTCAGTGATGGTGGCCATCGTCAACGAGACCATGGCGAAGCGGTACTGGCCGGGCCAGTCGCCGCTCGGAAAGCGTGTGCGCTTCACCGATCAAGAGGCCTGGCGCGAAGTGGTTGGCGTCATCGGCGACGTCAAACACTGGGGCCTCGACGCGGCCGTCAATCCCGAGCTCTACGTGCCGAACTCGCAGTTCCCGACGTTTGCCCTGACCTGGGTGCTATCCACCAATGGCGATCCGCTTGCCCTCGTGCCGATCGCGCAGCGGCATGTGCGCGAGCTGGATTCGAACCTGCCGCTGTTCCAGGTCCGCATCATGGAGGAGGTCGCGGCGCAATCCGTGGAGCGGCGCAAGTGGACCATGATGCTGCTAGCGGTGTTCGCGGTGCTCGCGATGGTGATGGCGGCTGCGGGCATCTACGGAGTGATGTCGCACCTCGTGGCGCTGCGCACGCCTGAGATCGGCGTGCGTCTCACGCTCGGCGCGAAGCCGATCGCGGTCATGCGGCAGGTGCTCGGCGAAGGCGCCGTCCAGACGGTGGTTGGACTCGTGATTGGTCTCGGGGCATCGCTCGTCTTGATGGGCGGTCTTCGATCGATTCTGTTCGGCATCGAGCCGACTGATCCGATGACGCTTCTCGCCGTCGCCGCGTCGCTCCTGGCCGTGGCGTTGATTGCCGTGCTGGTTCCAGCGGTGAAGGCCATGCGCGTTGACCCGGTCACGGCCCTTCGTCAATAAGCACCCGGCACCAGGCACCAGGCACGAGGCACCCTATAATCCCACGGCATGATGGGCCTTCTTGCCGTCGCTGCGCTGCTTGCTCTTGCCGTCGGATCTTGCGCCGACACACCAGCGCCGGCCGCTCCGGTCGATCCTCTGAGCGGAACGGTCGTCGATCTGTCGCACGATTACAGCGATCAGACGGTCTTCTGGCCAACCGCTGAAGGTTTCAGGCTCGACAAAGTCGCCGACGGCGTGACGCCGCAGGGCTATTACTACGCCGCCAACAACTTTGCGACCGCGGAGCACGGCGGCACCCACGTCGACGCGCCCGTGCACTTCGCGGCAGGCAAATGGAGCGTGGAGCAGATACCGGTGCAACAGACGATGGGCGCCGCCGCCGTCATCGATGTCTCAACCGCTGCGGCTACCCAGCCCGACTATCAGGTGACGGCCGCCGATCTCGAGGCGTGGGAAAGGACGCACGGGTCGTTGAATGGGACCCTCGTGCTCATTCGCACCGACTACTCGAAGCGATGGCCCGATGCTGCGAAGTATCTCGGCACCGCTGAACGCGGTGAAGCCGCGGTTCCGAAGCTGCACTTCCCAGGTCTGCACCCGGAGGCGGCGAAGTGGCTGGTGGCGAATCGCACCGTGAAGGCTGTGGGGATCGATACGGCGAGTCTCGACTTCGGCCAGTCCACAGCGTTCGAGACCCACCGCGTGTTGTACGAGCGCAATATTCCTGGGCTCGAGAACCTCGCGAACCTGGATCGTCTGCCGCTACACGGCGCCACGATCATCGCGCTGCCGATGAAGATCAAGGGCGGCAGCGGCGCGCCGCTGCGGGCGATCGCGCTCGTGCCGTAGCTACTTGCCCGCGGCGCCTCCGTCCGGCGGGCGACGATCGACGCCGCCTTCGAGCATGTTGTCCTTCTGGTTGAACACAATCACTTGCGCGGCGCCCTGATTGTTGCCCTCGTTGATCGTGTGTCCCATGTCGCGCAGCATCTTGAGGGTGTCGGCGGAGAAGCCGAATCGCTCCACGTTGAGGCGATCCGGCAACCACTGATGATGCATGCGCCCCGCATCTACCGCTTCCTGTGCGTTCATCCCGTAGTCAAGCACGTTCAGGATCGTAGTCAGCACCGTGTTGATAATCGTGCGGCCGCCAGGCGTGCCGGTGACCATGACCAGCTGTCCGTCCCTCGACACAATTGTCGGCGCCATGCTCGAGAGCATGCGTTTGCCCGGCCGCGCGAGATTCGGTGTGGTGCCGATCAGGCCGCGTTCGTCGGTCAAACCCGGGGCGGCGTTGAAGTCGCCCATCTCGTTGTTCAACAGGAACCCGGCGCCGGGCACGACGATGCGCGAGCCGTAGCCGTATTCGAGCGTGTAGGTCATGGCCACCGCGTTGCGTTTGGCGTCGACGATCGACACGTGCGTCGTCTCCGGCGACTCGCTGGTCCAGGTGAACGACGTCGTCGACGACTTCGAGGCTTTGTCGGGATTGATCGACTTGCGCTGCTGCGCGGCATAGTCCTTCGAGATCAGCATCGGCAGCGGGATGTCCTTCTCGAAGTCCGGGTCACCCAGATAGCGCGCGCGATCGGCAAACGCCCGGCGCATGGCTTCGGCCGTCAGGTGAATGTTCTTCGCCGAGCCGTACCCATTGGCTTTCAGGTCGTAGCCTTCGAGGACGTTCAGGATCTGAATCACAGCCATGCCGCCCGAGCTCGGCGGCGGCATGCCGATGACGTCGTGGCCGCGATAGGTGCCTTTGACCACCGCGCGCTTCTTGGCTTGATACGCCTTGAGGTCGGCCATCGTGATCAGGCCGTTGTTGGCGCGCATCTCTTTCTCGATCAACGCCGCCGTTTCACCTTCATAGAAACCGGCGGGACCCTGTTCGGCAATCCGCGTCAGCGTGCGCGCCAGGTCCGGTTGTTTGAGGATGTCGCCCTGTTCGTACGGCTTGCCGTTCTTCGAGAACTGCGCCAGCGAGGCCGGGTATTTCTTGAAGTCGTCGAGCTGGCCCGCCAGTGATCGCGCCAGACCGTGCGAGACCTCGAACCCGTCGCGTGCGAGTTTGATCGCTGGCGCGACGAGCTCTTTCCACGGTTTCGACCCGGCTTCCTTCCACGCGAGATGCAGACCAGCGACCGTTCCGGGCACGCCGACTGAGAGGTGGCTGTTGTGATGTTTTTCGAAGTCGTACTTGCCGTCGGTGAGCCACATCTCCGGCGACGATCGCGACGGACCGACTTCACGGAAGTCGTAGGCCGCCGGCTCGCCGGACGCGGGTCGATAGACGATGAACCCGCCGCCGCCGATGTTGCCCGCGGTGGGATGCGTCACCGCCAATGCGAGGCCGGTCGCGACGACGGCGTCAATCGCGTTGCCGCCACTCTTGATCACCTCGAAACCAACCTGCGACGCGATATCGCTCTGGGAGATCACCATGCCAAGTCGGGCGCGCTGTGGAACGGAGCCCGCTTGAAGCGTCAGGGAAGAGATCGCCAGCACAGTGGCGAAGACGAAAAACACGCGGCGGATCATGACCAAGCCTCCGCCGTGAATTGTAAAGGGGTCTGGCACCTTTACAGTCGGTTTTGTTGCACTTTCTGCCACTTTCAGTGTTGGCCTGGCAGAGAATGCAGCGTTTCGCCGTGTAAAGGTGCCAGACCCCTTTACAATTCAGTCCTGCTTGATCGCGGTGACGGGGTCGACGCGGGCGGCCCGTCGTGCCGGCAGATAGCACGCCAACGTGGTCACGGCGACGATCATGATCGGCAGTGCCGTGAACGTCAGCGGGTCCCTGGCCGTGACGCCGAAAAGCTGGCTGGCCATCACGCGCGATAGCACGAGAGCCGCGGGCAGGCCGATCGCCACGCCGGCGATTGCATGCCAGGCACCTTGGGCGATCACGCGCCGCGCCACTTCCTTCGGCTTGGCCCCGAGCGCCAGACGAATGCCGATTTCCCGCTCACGTTGGCGCACGCGATACGCAACCACGCCGTACACGCCCACGAGACCCAGCGCGAGGCCGGCGGCGGCAAAGATTGTCAGCAGGTAGCTGACCAGACGCGGCCGTCCCAACGTGTCGGCGATCATCGTTGTATACGGCTGCATCTCGGCGACCGGCACGACCGGGTCCACTTCAAACGCAGCTTGCCGCACTGCAGCGCCGATCTGTTCCGGCGGACCCTCTGTCCGCGCGATCACCGCCATCGGAAACATGAACGTCTGGCGGAACGGCCGGAACAATTCCGCGATCGGCTCACGATCGAGACCGAGGTGCCGCACGTCGCCGACCACGCCCACCACTTCCACCGGTTCGTCCTGTCCCGTGGCCCCCCTCATCAAGATCAGGCGCTGACCGATCGCGGCCGCGGGATCGCCGAAGTAGCTGCGCGCCATCGTCTCATTCAGGATCGTCACCTGCGGAGCCGTCGTCGTATCGGCATCGCTGAACGTCCGCCCGTACTTCAACGGGATGCGCATCGTCTGGAAATAGTCGCCGTGAACGAATCGCCACCCGACTTGCGCCGCCTGCTGGCCGGGCTCGAGCGGCCGATCGGCGCGACGCGCCGCCATGGTCCACGAATATCCGCTCATCGGTAGGTGTGCCGCGAGCGCGACGTCGGTCACCCCGGGCAACGCCTTGACGCGCTCCATCATCTGCTGCAGGTAGGGCAGCCCCGTGGTCATCGCGCGGTGCTTCGAGGTGGTCTGCAGCCGGAACGTGACCACGCTGCCGGGATCGAACCCGGGATTGACTTGCTGGAGGTTCCACATCGATCGCAGCATCAACATCGACCCGATGCCCAGCACCACGGCGAGCGCGATCTGCACCGCGACCAAAGCGCCGAGAGCGCGGCGCCGCGCCGGCGTTTCGGTCATGCGCGATTGCCGCAGCAGCGGCTGCAGACTGGGACGCGCCGTGATCAGCGCGGGGATCAGCGACACGGCGACAGCGACGGCGATCGACGAAGCCAGAACGGTCACCAAGACGTTCCAGTCGAGCGCGATCTCCGCGGCTCGCGGCACTTCAGGTGGAAGGCGCTCGACCAGCGCAGGGAGCGCGAGGTACGCGACGCCGATGCCGGAGAGGGCTCCGGCAATCGCGAGCACGGCCTGCTCGGCGACGATCAGTTGAATCAGCTTACCTCGCGATGCCCCAAGGGCCGTGCGCAGCGCCATCTCCGTGATGCGCTCGATCGATCGTCCCAGGACGAGCGTGCCGAGGTTCACCGCCGCTAACATCAGAATCAGACCGACCGCGCCCAACAGAATCAGCAGCGCCGGACGGACGTTGCCCGTCATCGATTCACGCAGCGATAGCACGTGAATGGTGCGTCCCCAGTCGTTGCTCTTCGCAAGATCCTTCCGCATCGCCGGCGTGAGGTCGACGAGCTCGCTCGTCGCTGCTTCCGGCGTCAGGCCTGGTCTCAGCCGTGCGAGTGCCTGAGAAAAGGTGGCCGTGAAATTACGGCCCGACGGATCCCACGGCAGCGCCGACCACAGGTCGTGGCCGCGCGAGAAGATGTCGAAGTCCGGCGGCATCACGCCGACGATGGTGTGGGGCTCGCTGTCGAGCCGAATGCCGCGACCGATGACGTTCGGGTCGGCGTTGAAGTGGCTGCGCCAAAGCGCGTGTGACAGAACTGCGACTCCCGGCGCGCCCACTCGCGCGTCGCCCGGCTCGATCGTGCGCCCGAGGATCGGCCGCGTGCCGAGAGCCTGGAACATGTTGTCCGAGACGCGTCCGCCCGTGACCTTGATCGGTTCGCCGCCCTCCGCAACCAGCCCCATCATCCATCCCGGAGAAATGCCCGCGATGTGCTCGAAGCTGCGGGTGTGGGTGCGCCAATAGTCAATGTCTTCGTTCGAGACGGAGGTGGTCGGCCAAACGGCGACCATACGATCCGGTTGGGGGAACGGCAGCGGCCGCAGCAGCACGCCCCTCACCACCGAGAAGACGGCCGCGTTGGCGCCGGCCCCCAGCGCCAGCAGCAGGATGGCGACGACGGCAAAACCGGGACGCCGGAAAATGTTGCGAACAGCTAAGGTGAGGTCAGGGCTCCGCATGCCACTTGGACGCGGTGTCGTTGCATCACGTTGGCATGCGTCAACGCTGCACCCTAGGCACCCGAGGCACCTAAGGCCCCTAAGGCACCCTGGTCTTTATGGGCGTATCGTCCCGGTTGCCCCATTCCTCCCAGGCGCCGTAGTAATTCGAGAGCTTTCTAAGGTCGTGCCCGATCAGCCCCAGGGTAAAGAGGTCGTGAGATGCACGCATGCCAACCTGGCAATACACCATCACCTCGTCGTTGGCGCCGACGCCTTTGTCCCGATACAGCCGCGCGATCTCGGCGGCAGGCTTGAACGTTTTCGCGGTGGCGTCGAGCGTGTCCTCCCAATAGACCGGGATCGACGATTCGATGAAGCCGCCGCGTTTGATGTTGCGGAGATCCTTGCCCTCGATCTCGGCTTGCGTGCGGGCGTCGATCAACTTCACCCTCGGATTATTGATAGCGGCTTTCACGTGATCGGCGGTGGCGACTTTCACGCTTCCTGCTTTGACGCTGAACTTCGTTGGCGCAACCGTTGGCGTCGCTGCCGTGGTCGGCCCCTGTTCCGCGATCCATTTCACCCAGCCGCCGTCGAGCAACGCGACGTTTGAGTGCCCGTAGTGATTGAGAATCCACCAGAGCCGCGCGGCATAGATGCCGCCGCGCTCGTCGTAGGCGATGACGCGCGTGCTGTTCGAGATGCCGAGCCGCGACATCAAGGCTTCGAATTCCTGCGGTGTCGGGAGAAACGTCGGCGGCGCTTTGGGGTTGCGGATCCAGTTGTTGTCGAGGAATACGGCCTCTGGAAGATGTCCGTCACCGTAGCCGCGTGCGCGCATGTCGACAATGCGCACGTCGGGATCGTTGAGATGCTGCGCGAGCCACGCGGTGTCAACGAGCAGCTCCGGCCGCGCCAAGCCGGCCTGTCCGCCGATGAGAAGGGCGAGGAGAAAAGCCATGCGCCGGATTATAGTGGCGCTGATGGCCACTACCGTGCCGGTTTCCTCGAAGCTGCCCGACATCGGGGTCAGCATCTTTGCGGTCCAGACCCGGCTGGCCAATGAGCACAAGGCGATCAACCTGTCGCAGGGGTTTCCGGATTTCGACTGCGACCCGGCGTTGGTCGAGGCCGTCGCGCGAGCAATGCGTGAGGGACACAACCAGTACGCGCCGATGCCCGGCGTGATCGCCTTGCGAGAGGGCATCGCCGCCAAGGTCGAGCGGCTCTACGGCTCAGAATTCGATCCGCTGACGGAGGTCGTGGTCACCTCCGGCGCCACCGCTGGATTGTTTGCGACGCTGACGACGTTCGTGCAGCCGGGCGACGAGGTGGTCCTGTTCGAGCCCTGCTACGACTCGTACGTGCCAGTGATCCGCCTCAGCGGCGGCACGCCGGTGTTCGTCAGCCTGCGATATCCGGACTACTCAGTGAACTGGGACGAAGTCCGCCGTGCCATTACGCCGCGCACGCGCGCCATTCTCGTCAACACGCCGCACAATCCGACGGGCACCACGTGGTCGGCTGACGACATGAAACAGCTGGCGTCGCTGGTCGATGGCACCAGCATCATCCTGATTGGTGATGAGGTCTACGAGCACATTATCTTTGACGGCCGCCGCCACGAGAGTCTGTTGCGGTACCCCGAGCTGCGCGAGCGAGCCGTGGTGATCAGCTCGTTTGGTAAAACGTTCCACACCACGGGGTGGAAGGTCGGCTACTGCGTCGGCCCGCAGCCGTTGATCACCGAAGTGATTCGCGTCCACCAGTTCATGACGTTTACGGTGCACACTCCGTCGCAGATGGCGTTCTCGGAATTCGTGCGGAAGGATCCCGAGGCGAAAGACCTGACGCCGTTCTACCAACGCAAGCGTGACCTGTTCCTCGAGCTGACGGCTGGATCGCGCTTCCGCCCGCTGCCGTGCGCCGGGACCTACTTTCAATTGTTCGATTACTCGTCGATCTCCAGGGAGAAGGACAAGGAGATCGCCCATCGCCTGATCGTCGAGAACGGCGTGGCGTCGATTCCAGTCTCGGCGTTCCTCTATAAGGATCCGGGCGGGCCGGTACTGCGGTTCTGCTTTGCGAAGAAAGACGAGACGCTCACTGCTGCGGCCGAACGGCTACGCCGCGTATCAGAAAAGAAGCCATGAGTCACAGAGGCACGGAGAAGCGGCGACGCGCGTCGCCTCTCCCTGGGCCTCCGTGTCTTCGTGTCTCCGTGACGCTTTTGATCGCGTCAGATGATCTGACGCAGGTAATGAGCCGCTCCGCGCGACTGACTCCACTGCCTCGGATATCCCAGCGACACTTCCTCGAAGCGCACGCCGCCGATGACCTTCGACGACCGCATATGCAGATGGCCGTAGACGACAGCTTCACAATTGAAACGTCGATGCCAGTCTTCGGTCTTCGTCGTCCCGCACCAGATCGAGAAGCGTGGAATCCGTGGAAGGACCGCCAGCTCGCTGCGCAGCGGGAAATGATCGGCGACGATCAGCTTCACATCGGCGGGCAGCCCTGACAGGCGCTGTTCGGTCGCTTCGACACGAGCGGCGCACCAGTCGTCCAAGAAATCGTACGGGTCCGGCGCCAGCAGGACTTCATCATTGGACCGGACGCCGGATTCCGCCGCCCACTCCACGGCGTCGTTGCGCGACACCGACGCCGGCCGGAACGAGTAGTCGAACAGCGTGAAGGCCGGCACAATCGCGCGCGTCGGGCCGTCGACGGGCCAGCGCGCATACGGATCCTCCGGGGTGAGCACGCCGTACTTCCGACAGAGCTCGACCAGGCGCTCGTAGTGCGCCACGCCGCGTTGTTCCGGTGTCCAGTCCCGCGGCGTCCACAGGTCGTGATTGCCCGGTGTCCACACCAGCTGCGCGAATCGCGACCGCAGCGTTCGCAACACGAATTCGAGGTGCGCCGGCGTTTCACCGGTATCGCCGGCGAGGATCAACCAGTCATCCGGATAGTCGGGGAGTGCCTGAACCGCCAGCCGATTGTCTTCATAGCCGACGTGGAGATCGCTGATCGCCCAAAGACGCATCCGACTTCGCTCCTCCGAGCTTCGTCGAGACAAAGTTCAGACCTTGGGGATGACGTTGCGAACTCTGACCGGCAGATCCGCGCCTTCGCGCCGCACCGCCAGACCGAGGCGATGTTGCGGCGTCGGCCAATCCTGGAAGAACTGCCACGTTGACGGGTCGTCCTCGAGGACGGGCTCGAATGTGATCGCCGGCGGCGATGGCGGCGACAAGACGAACGCAAAATCGCCGAGCGGCAAGGCGAGGCCGAATCCGCGGGCCTTGATGTACGCCTCTTTCAACGTCCAGTAGTCGAAGAACACGCGTTGCTGCTGGTCGGCTGGCAGCGTGTGCAGGTCGTTGACCTCGCGCGGAGCGAAGAATCGGCCGGCAATGTCGTAGATCAGGCGCCGACCGATGTGCTCCACGTCGACGCCAATCTCGCGGCCGATCGTCACCGCGCACGCGATCAGCCCGTCGGTATGCGAGAGATTGAAGCGCAGGTCCGGCACGCCTCGAGGTCGATCGAGAATCTCCGGCCGCCCGTGCACGTTGGCGACGAATGCCCAGTCGGCTGGCGCAACGTTGGCATAGCGCGAGAGGGTCGTGCGCACCAGCGCGCGCGTGAGCAGGAAGCGCCGCCGATCGCGCTCGAATACCAGCCTCGCCATGCGCGCCGCTTCGTCCTGCGACAGCAGCGCGCGATACGCGTCCTGCTGCGCCCACGCGTCGGCGGCATCGGTGTGCACCAGATCAACGTGCACTGCGTTAAGCGGGAGCAGATCCATAGCGCTTTCGCAGTAACAGGAAAATCGCGGCCGCCGCCACCGCCGCGGCGGCGAGCCCGAGGCCGAGCGCGGCGCCATGCGCCCTCATGAACTCCGCCGCCTGTTCGCCGTACAACACCGCGAGGTAGCCCTGGCCAAAATAGCGGATGCCGCGTCCGATCGCGATGGCGATGCCGAATCGAATCGGCGACACCGCGGCGGCCCCCGCCAGCAGCACGAACACCTTGAACGGGACCGGTGGCGGCAACAGTGCCGGCACCACCACCGCCAGCAGGCCGTGGCGCTGATACAGCGCGATGGCGCGGTCGGCGTAGCGGCCCTTGACCCGCCGCCGCAGGAACACCTCGCCCCCTCGCCGCGCCACGAAATAGAGCAGGAAACACCCGACCATCGATCCGATGGTCGTCATGCTCGCGTAATAGGTCATCCGCTCTGGATACTTCGTGCTCAGGACAATGATCAGCAGGTCGTTGACCTGCGGGAACGACAAGAACGACGAGTCGAGCAGCGCGATGATGAACAGGCCGACGCCGCCCAGCTCGCTGGCCCATTCCTGGATCGGCGAGATAACGCCGCTCACTGCCGCGGCTCCGCCGTTGTCTTGCCGATGATGACGTCGCGCGGATACAGCGCGAGACCGAGCGTCGCGAACAGCAGACTCCGAAAGCGCCGGAACAAGGCGAGCGCGCCGCCGCCGGCCAGGCCAAGGGCCTTCACCACGGCGACATTCGACGCCTCCAGCGCCCCGAGATTTCCGGGAATGGCGCCTCCCGCCACGCTGGCTGCCCGCGTGAACGTCTCGACCGTGGTGCCGGACCAGAGGGAGACGGACTCGCCGATCGCCCAGAAGACGAGCACCACTTCCATCGCCATCAGCCAGTAACACGCCACGCTCAACAACACCAGCGTCGCGACGCGTTGCGGATCGGTCCGCGCCAGCTTGAGGAACAGGTCTTCGACGGCGCTGATGGCTCTCACCGTTCGCCCGCCGGCCCATCGCCACCCGGTGCGCCGATGGATGCCCTCGATCATCGGGCCGAAGTAGCGGCCGGTGCGCATGAAGAACAACAGGCAGCAGAACAGCACAACCGCGGCCGTGATGGCGAGACCGCGGAAGACGTCCTCCCATGGCCCGACCACGAGATCGGACGCGACGACGATCGAGGCGACCAGGCCCACGCCGACCACGCTCATGATGCCCATGGCGGTGCGCTCGAGCACCGACGCCGCGGCGCTGACCACCGGCGAGACATGGCCCATCAGCAGCACCACGCGTAGCGGCTCGCTCGCCACGCCGCGAATGGTGAAGTAGCCCACGCCGTCGGCGGCGAGGCGGACGCGGAACACGCGCCAGTAGGACGGCCGCTCCTCGGCGGGGAAGCTCACATACCATCCCGCCGCGCGCAGCAGGTGCCAGCCGAGGCTCGGCAGCAGCACCAGCGGCAACAGCACCCCCAGCCGGCGCACCTCGTCGACCGTCTCGTTCAGATCGATGCCGAGCATGGTGATGACGAACAGCAACACGCCCGCGACGATGGCGACGATCGAGATCAGCTGCGGGATGTTGCGCTTAATCAACTTGGTTTTCGGGAATGAGGCGCTCGACAATCACGACGTCGCGCCACCGGCCGTCGAGCTTCGCGTGCTTTTCGTAGATGCCGACTTCGCGGAAGCCCATCGACGCCATCAAGCGGCGGCTGGCGTCGTTCTCGACGAAGATACGCGACACCATCTTCCAGATGCCGGCAGGTTTGGCGGCGTCAATGAGCAAGCGCATGGCGAGCGCGCCGGCGCCTCTGCCGCGGGCATGCCGCGCCACGTAGACGGAGAACTCGGCAATGCCGGCATAGCAGTCGCGCGTGCGATAGTGCGACGTCGACGCGAACGCAATCACGCGATTCTCCGCCTCCACCACGACGATGGGATGAATGCCGTCGAACCAGCCGATGATGTCGTCGACGCTCCGCGGTCGCGTTTCGAAGGTGCCGACGCGATCTTCGATGCCTTCGTTGTAGATTTGGGCGATGATCGGAGCGTCGTCCGGCGACGCCGGTCGTGCGGCAAGCGTCATGAGAAAGGAAATCGTTCTTTATGTTACTTCGTGTGCGTGCCCTCCTCCTGAGTGTTTTGGCCGTGGCCGCAACTGCCGGGGCCTCCCTCGTCGCCGATCAGGTGTCGAACGCCCCGCGTCGCCATCCCGTCAGCGGCCGCATCTTTGCTCCCGTCATGGGTGTGGCCGGCGCGGGCTGGTTGGAACGCGCCGAGCGTGAAGAGGAGGAGGCGCCGACCAGGGCCATCGAAGCGCTGGACCTCAAACCGGGTATGGTGATCGCCGACATCGGCGCGGGCTCCGGCTATTACGCGACGCGCATGGCCAAAAAGGTTGCGCCCACCGGTCGTGTCTACGCCACGGACATCCAGCCAGGCATGATTGCGATCCTCGATCGTCGGATCAACGCCGAAGGGCTCAGCAACGTCACCACGGTGCTCGGCACGATGGACGATCCGTCGCTGCCGCCGCAGTCGATCGATCTCGCGATCATGGTCGACGTGTATCACGAGCTGCAGCAGCCGCAGCTGTTCCTGCAGAAGCTCAAGGGTGTGTTGAAGCCCGGCGGCCGATTGGTGCTGTTGGAATTCCGCAAGGAGGATCCGAAGATTCCCATCATCGAGGTCCACAAGATGAGCGTTGCGGAAGTGAAGCAGGAGCTCGAAGCCGAGGGCTACGCCATCGAGCGGGTGATCGACGTCCTTCCCTGGCAGCACATCATCGTACTGCGCGTGAAGTAGAATCCGGCGCATGCTCAAGGGCACAGCTCGAGAAGCCGCCGCGGAATTCTTCGGCACGTTTCTGCTGATCGCGTTCGGTGTTGGGGTCGTCGCGCAAACGGTGCTCAGCCGGAACGCCAATGGGTCGTTTCTGGCCATCAACATCGGCTGGGGGTTAGCGGTGATGCTCGGCATCTACGCGTCGGCCGGCGTGTCGGGCGCTCACTTGAATCCGGCCGTCACCGTGGCGCTTGCCGTGCACCGCGCGTTTCCATGGAGCAAGGTGGCGCCGTACGCCATCGCGCAAGTGGCCGGAGCGTTCGTCGCTTCGGCGGTGGTGTTTGCGACCTATCGTGAAGCGTTCTCGGCATACGACGGCGGCATGCGTGCCGTGGAAGGGGCCACCGCGACCGCGGGAGTTTTCGCCACCTATCCACAGCCGTACCTGTCGATCGCTGGCGGGTTCGTCGATCAGGTGGTGGGCACGATGCTCCTGATGGCGGGTGTCCTGGCCGTCACCGATCAGCGCAATGTCGCGCCGCCGGCATGGCTGACGGCGCCGCTCGTCGGCGCTCTGGTCGTGGCGATCGGGGTCGCCTTCGGCTTCAACGCCGGCTACGCGATCAATCCGGCGCGCGATCTCGGTCCGCGGCTGTTCACCGCGGTGGCAGGTTGGGGCCCCGGCGTATTCACTGCCGGCGGCGGTTGGTGGTGGGTCCCGGTCATTGCGCCGATCGTCGGCGCCGTTCTCGGCGCCTGGGCCTACGACGTCTTCATCAACAAGCACCACGTTGCACCCGAGGCGGGCCGATGAACTACGTTCTCGCCCTCGATCAGGGCACCACCTCCAGCCGCGCCATCGTCTTCGATCGCGCCGGGAAGGCCGTGGCGTCGGCCCAACAGGAGTTTCCGCAGATCTTTCCGAAGCCCGGTCACGTTGAACACGATCCGGAGGCGATCTGGTCCTCGCAATTGCAAACGGCAAAAGACGCCCTCGCCAAAGCCGGAATCACGGCCAAAGACCTTGCGGCGATCGGCGTCACGAATCAGCGCGAGACAACCGTGTTGTGGGAGAAGGCGACGGGGAAGCCGGTTGCCAACGCCATCGTCTGGCAGAGCCGTATCACCGCGCCCATTTGCGATCGATTGAAAGCCGCCGGTCACGAACCGCTGTTCCGCAAGAAGACTGGCCTCGTCGTGGACGCGTACTTTTCGGGCACCAAGATCAAGTATCTGCTCGACTCGTTCGACGGCTTGCGCGAGCGCGCGTCTCGCGGTGAGATTCTGTTCGGCACCGTCGACAGTTTTCTCATCTGGCGTCTGACCGGCGGCAAGTGCCACATCACCGACGTCAGCAACGCCAGCCGGACGTTGTTGTTCAACATCCACACCCTTGAGTGGGACGCCGAACTCCTGAAACTGCTCGACGTGCCGCGCGCGATGATGCCCGAAGTTCGTTCATCGAGCGAAGTGTACGGACACGCTGATCCCAAGTGGTTCGGCGCCGAGGTTCCAGTCGCCGGCGATGCTGGCGACCAGCAAGCCGCCTTGTTTGGACAGGCCTGCTTCGAACCTGGCTCGGCGAAGAATACCTACGGCACGGGCTGCTTCATGCTGATGAACACCGGTGCCAAGCCGGTGCCATCCGAAAAAGGTCTCCTGACCACCGTCGCGTGGACGGTTGGCGCCGTCACGACCTACGCGCTCGAGGGCTCAGTGTTTGTCGCCGGCGCCGCGGTGCAATGGCTGCGTGACGGATTGAAGGCGATCAAGGCGTCGCCGGATGTCGAGAAGCTGATGGCGGAATGCAAAGACACCGACGGTGTCTATCTGGTACCCGCGTTCGTCGGTCTCGGAGCGCCGTACTGGGATCCGCGCGCCCGCGGCATCATTGTCGGCCTGACGAGGAACTCGAAAATCGAACACGTGGCGCGGGCGGCGGTGGATGCGATGGCGTATCAAACCCGCGACGTGCTCGAAGCGATGCAGGCGGAATCGAGCTTGCCGCTCACAACGCTGAAAGTCGACGGTGGCGCGGCCGCCAATGCCATGTTGCTGCAGTTCCAGGCTGATCTGTTGAACGTGACCGTTCGCCGCCCCGTCGTCGCTGAAACCACCGCGCTCGGCGCCGCGTACCTCGCCGGGCTTGCTGTGGGCTACTGGAACGGCTTCGACGATGTGACGAAAAACTGGGCGCTGGACCGCGAGTTCAGACCGCAGATGGATGCCACCGAACGCGAGCGGCTTTACGCCGGCTGGAAGAGAGCGGTTGATCGCTCGCTCGATTGGGCCACCGACTAGGCCGCCGGGAATAACAACGCGCGCGCCCAATCGTTCCGAGCGGAGAGGTGGTAGACCAGCGCTCGCGACAGTCCCGGCGTGTACGCGGCGGCAGGGACGAATCCGGTGAACATCAACCCTTTCTCTTCGTCGACGCACCACGCGCCGAGCTGGTGCGCGTCGGGTTCGATCAGTTCGTTCGCGTTCAGTTTCTGCGCGATCATGTCATCGGGTTCGACGGGCAGCAGCAGCCGCATCTGCAGGCCTGTGCCCAGGGCCGGATGTCTGGCGCCGGCCTCGAGTTCCAATCGGGCCGGCATGTCCTGCGCGAACTCGAGCTCGGCAGATAACGTGTTCAACTCGTTTGACGCGAGCACCCAGGGCCGCGGCTCGAGATGCACCAGCTCGGCGATCTCGTCCGCGGTGAACGGCGATTCCTGTTCGCCGCGCTGCTGGTAAATCTCGATCACGCCGACCATTTCGTCTGGACGTTCGCGCAGTCCCTGCCGCGGGTGTGGCGTGGCGTCGACGCGGCCGCCAAACGTGACGGCGAGCGCCGCGGCTTCGGCGTGGGCATCGGCCATTTGCAGCGCCATGGCGTGAAGCGCGATGGCGCGCCCGAGCGGCCAGTTCTCCGGCGTCAGCGCCACCGACGCGTGCAGCCTGACGCGCGCGCTGGCGGCGTCCGCCACATACGCGCTCAAGGTGGCGAAGCGGTTGATACCGGCGAGGCCCGCCCAGGTGGCGGAGGTCATGGGGACGTCCTTCAGCAGGTCCGTTTCCACGTGCAACGTGCGCAGCTCGACGCCCTGGACCTCGCGCGGCAGCGACGTCCAGACGCGCTGCGCCAGCGAGTGCGCCCACCACGTGAACGATGTCTGTTCCTGCACCGCCCAGTCGGCGTCGATCTGCATGCGGGCCGTGAGGAACCGCAGCACCTCTTCGACAAAGTCCGTGTGGTTACGAGCGTCGTTCTGCAAAGCAGTGATACATCGCAATGGACGCCGCCGTGGTGACGTTCAACGAGTCCACATCGACGGTGGTGGGAATGCGGATCCGCAGCGTGGCGGCGCGCATCGCGTCGTCGGTCAGACCGCCGCCCTCGGATCCCACGAGGAGCGCCAGCTTCGAATGCGGAAAAATCTCCTCGATCGGCGCGACGGCCCGATTCGGCGTCAGCGCAATCACGGTGAAGCCTTCGGCGCGGAGCTCGCGGATTGCGCCCGGCCACTGCGGCGCCTGCACGAACGGCACCACCAGCGATGCCGCCATCGAGGTGCGAAGCGCCTTGCGATAGAGCGGGTCGCCGCAATCGGGGCCGAGCACGACGAGCTCCACGCCAAATGCCGCGGCGCTGCGAAACAGGCCGCCGATGTTGTCGGGGTTGTTGACGCCCTCGAGGATCAGCACTCGCGCCAGCGGCCCGGCGGCGACGCGATCGAGCGTCGGCGTGTCGGGCCGGCGCCCGAGCGCCAGGCAGCCGCGATGGATGTTGAACCCGGCAATGTCGTTCATCACCGGCTGTTCGACGATATAGATCGGTGCGTCGGTCTTGTCGAAGACATCCGCGAGGCTGCCGGCCGCCGCCGGCGTCATCAGCATCGAGGCAATGGGCCACTGTCGCAGATCGAGCAGCCGCCGCACCACCAGCCGGCCTTCCGCGACGAACAACGACGCCGCGGCGAGCCATTGGTGATCCCCGATGTGACGATACCCCTCCACGCGTGGATCGTCGAGAGACGGGATCTGGATCAGATCAGGCAATGTGATCAGCTGGGACGGACGTGGGACGCGGCGAGCTCCGAGAACCAGTCGAGAACGATGCGCAGTTCGGCGCGGCCGTGATTACGCGCGCTGTAGTGCACGGTGCCGTCGGATGACCACGACGGCCACGAGCCGCCGTCCGGCGACACGCGCAGCGGTTCGCCCGACCCATCGATCGGACGCACATACACTTCCCAGCGTCCGGACTCGTTCGACATGTAGGCGATCTGCCGGCCATCTGGCGAGAAGCGGGCCCACGTGTCGTCCGACATCGTTCGGACCAGCAGCCGCCGCACCTGCGTGCGGAGATCGAGCACCCAGATGTCGGCGCCGGTCAGTGGGCTCAACTCGGTAAACGCGAGCAGACCGTCGCGCGAGCGCGACGTCGGGAACTGATGCCACGCGCTCGAAAGAGTGAACGGACCGGCTTTGCTGAACGCAAACGCCAGATCCAGGCCGGCCGGTGTCCATGATGGGATGACGGGCTCGCCGTTGCCGGCGTGCAGCAACAGTGCGCCGGTGTGCGAGATCCCGAACCGAGGCACGGCGGCCATGGCCACGCCGCGCTCGGGAAGCGGCCGGCCGAAGATCGCAAACACCACCGCGACGCACACGGTAGTCAGCGCGTAGGTGACGCAGGCGGCGACAATCGGACGCCACTCAGGCCCGGAGAAGAACGGTGGAAACTCCGCGGTCGTGTCCACCTTGGGTTGCGACTGGTTGGACAAGCCGATGAACCGATAGCCGCGGCGGTGCACGGTCTGGATATATGTCGGGCGCCGCGGGTTGTCGCCGAGCACATCCCGCAGCAGGCCAACCGCCTCGAGCAGCGACGAGTCGGTGACGAACGTGCCCGGCCAGGCCGCATCCATCAGCTCCTGCTTCGTCACCACCGCGCCCGGCTTGTGGAGCAAGGCGGTCAACACCGCCAGCGCGCGCGGCGGCAGCGCCACCTGCTCGCCATCACGGCACACGCCGTCGCCAGGCACGAAGCGAAAGGCGCCAAAACGAATTTCAGAGTTTCTTCCGATCATCTTGAGGACTTCGCCGAGGGCCTTTGCACATTGTAGGCCCATGTCACTGTTCGCCACCAAACCGATCTCTGCCGGCGCGGCCACTGCCGGTGAAGCCACGGCGGCCGGCGCCTCGCCGCCGCTCAGGCGTGTGCTCGGCGCTCTGGATCTCACGCTGCTCGGCATCGGCGCCATCATTGGCACCGGCATCTTCGTGCTCACCGGGCAGGCCGCCGCCGCGCATGCCGGCCCGGCTGTCGTGCTGTCGATGGTGGTCGCCGGTATCGCGAGCGCGCTCGCGACGATCTGTTACGCCGAGTTCGCCGCTGCGGTGCCGGTGGCAGGCTCCGCCTACACCTACGGCTACGCGACGCTTGGCGAGCTGGTCGCATGGGTCATTGGCTGGGATCTGGTCCTTGAATATGCGCTTGGTGCCGCAACGGTCGCGGTGGGATGGTCGGGCTATGTCGTGTCGCTGCTCGCCGACTTCGGCATTCAATTCCCGCCGCTGCTGAGCGCCGCGCCAGGAACCGCCGTCGTTCTTCAGGACGGCTCCACCGTCATGGCTTTGTTCAATTTGCCGGCGATCGTGATCTCCGCGCTGATGCTCGCGCTTCCGCGGCCAACCTGGGAGCGGCTGATGCTATGGATGGTCGTCGGACTGGTGATCTATTTCGCGTACGGGAGAACACACTCCAAACTGAGGCACCAGGCACCTGGCCCGAAGCACGAGGCACCAGGCACGAGGCACGAGGCACGAGGCACCTTAGATCAGTGCCATTCGTTCTTTTGCACGATCGGCATTTGCAGCGCGCGTTCGCGATCGAGATCCAATGAGCCGACGTGCAGCGACATCGGCGACTGGACCCATTTGTAGATCGACTGCGAGAACAGCTTGGTGAATCGCCGCGCCCACTGGCAGAGCTGATCGACAGAGTGGTTCGGGAACAGCGACCGCAGCGCGGCTGCCACTTCTTCCGGCGACATCTTTTCGCCGGCATAGAGGTGCAGGCAGGCGTCGAGGATCGGGAACGGCATCAGCTCGTTCTCCGCAACTTGCTTGTCGGCCAGCTCCGGCCCCGGATCGGTATGGAGTGTCGTGGCGACGCCGGCGAGGGTGAACCGCTTGCCGAGACGCTCGAGCAACGCGATCACCACCGTCTTCGGCACGTTGGCGATCACCGACAACGCGCCCTCGAGATCGCCGCCGATGGTGGTGTAGCCCACCGCCTTCTCGCTCATGTCGCCGGTTTGCAGGAACAGTGCGCCCGAAGAGTTGGCCCAGTTCCACATCCGCTGGCCGCGAATGCGTGCCTGGATGTTTTGCCGCGTGAGTTCGGTCGGCTGCTGGCCCCCGAGCATCTCGATCGTCGCATCGACCTCGCGATCCGTGGCCTGGTCGATCGGAATAGTCTTGAGCTCGACGCCGAGCTCCCTGGCCAGCTCGGTCGCCGCCCGTTTGGTTTCTTCCTGCGAGTGCCGGCTCGGCATGTAAAACGCGAAGATCTTCGCGCCGCCGTCGATTAACTGGGTCGCTCGCCACGCCACCAGCAACGTCAGCATCGAGTCGCGTCCGCCCGACAGCGCAATGCCGAGCGATGTGAACGCGCCTGTTTTCTCGTAGTAGCTCTTGACCCCGAGTGCGAGCGCCTCGAACAAATCGTCGAGGGCCCGGTCGCGCGGGTCGGGGAGGGGACCGCGCGAAGCCGGCAGGAAGAAGCTGCCGCCGTCGGGCGGCGGATACGACCACGACGACGGATCCGGCGTGCCGCCGCTCACGTGAATGGTCGGGACAATGCGCTGCTCGAGCCTGAATGTCTCGCAGTCGCTGCGGAACGTGGTGTTCTCCACGCGCAACCGGCGCGTGCGATCGACGTCGACGACCGTCGACCACCAGCCTTGCTGAAAGCGCGGCGCCTCGAGCACCAGCCGCCCGTTCTGGAAGATGAAGCCGCCGCCGTCGTAGATCAACCCGTCCTGCCCGCCCACCGCGTTGGCGTAGAGCAGCAGGGCCTGGTTGTCGGCCGCGCGCGTGGCCAGCATCTCGCGCCGCGTGGAATCCACGCCCATCCGGTACGGCGAGCTCGACACGTTAACCACGATCTCCGCGCCGGAGTAGCAGCGCCGTCGCATCGGTCCGTCGGGCGACCACGCATCCTCGCAGACTTCCACCGCCACCTCGCCGAAGTCGAACGAGAAGCGGTAGTCGCCGAGCGGCACACCGGCGGCGTCGAGCGCCAGGCCAGGCCCGCCGCGCGAGAACGTGCGCGCCTCGTAAAAGACGTTGTAGGTCGGCAGCTTTTCCTTCGGGACGAAGCCGATGATGCGGCCGCGATGCACCACTGCGGCGGCGTTGAAGATCTGGCCGGCCACCGAAACCGCAAGCCCGACCACGAATACCGTTGGCGCCTTGGCCGTCTCGGCGGCGAAGTGTCGCAGTCCTTCACGCTGTCCGTCGAGGAATCCGGACCACTGGACGAGATCCTCGGGCGGGTAGCCGCCGATCACTTGTTCGGGAAAGGCGCCGATCGTGACCTGACTCGCGGCCATCTCATGGGCCACGTCAATCAGCCGCGATACGTTCGACCGCACGGCGCCAACCGTGGGACTCAGGCTGGCAACGCCCAACTTGGCCAGGCGCATATATCTCTACAAGGGTATAACGGTTACAAGGTCGGCAAAGGTTAGAGGGGTGGTTTCCAGTTGAGGGGTCTCTCGCCAAAGATTTTGTGGGGGCGGGGGACTTTACGTTTCTTCAAGCCGAAGTGTTGAATGGCGTGCAATTCGAGATGGGCCATCGCCTCGTCCACCGAATCGGTGACCAGCATCAACTCGAGATCGGCGGCTGAGATGGTGCCCGCATCGACCATGGTGTTCACCATCGCCAGGAATGGCGCCCAGTAGTCGACGCCCATCAGCACGATGGGGAACTGCAGAATCTTGCGCGTCTGGATCAGCGTGAGGGCTTCGGTCAGCTCGTCGAGCGTGCCGAAGCCGCCGGGCAAGACGATGAACGCGTACGAGTACTTCACCAGCAGCACCTTGCGCACGAAGAAATAGCGGCACGTCACCCATCGATCGAGATAGGGATTCGGATCCTGTTCGAATGGCAACTCGACGTTGCAACCTACCGAGCGGCCGCCGGCTTCGCGTGCCCCGCGGTTGGCGCCTTCCATCACGCCCGGGCCGCCTCCCGTCATCACCGTAAAGCCGATGCGCGCCAGCGCCGCGCCGACGCTGCGAGCCATGGCGTAGTACCGATGCTGCTCGTCGAACCGCGCCGAGCCGAACACCGTCACGCACGGACCGACGAAATGCAGCGCGCGAAAGCCGCGGACAAAATCGCGGCCCGCGCGCAGGAGCAACAGAATTTCACGCAGTCGCGATTGAGGGCCTTCGAGGAGTACTCGATCGGGTTCCTGCATAAGGGAATGGTGTAGAGTCTAACGGTTATGATCCGACAGGCAGGTTTCATCGTGACCGCCGCCGTTTTGGCGTCGGCACTCGGATACGCTTCTCCTGCGGCTGCGCAACCGGCGACGCCTCCGGCCTCGGCTCAACCCGCTATCAACAGTACCACCGGCACGGTCGTCGACATTTCCGGGGCGGTGATTCCCGGCGCCGTTGTCGCGGTCACGTCGCCGGACGGGCGAACGGTGACGGTTCACACCGACGCCGACGGCAACTTCAACGCCGGAATGGTTGCGGCGCGGCTGCGGGTTTCTCTCGATGGCTTTGCTCCCGCCGAAGTCGTGATCGTCGGCCCCGACCCCGTCAACGTCGTGTTGCGGCCAGTCAACTTCGCCGACTCGGTCGTGGTCACCGCCACGCGCGGCGCCGAACGGCTGCCGAGCGCGGCCAGCTCCACGGTGCTGACGGCGGCCGAGTTGAGCAACATGGCGGCCGGCGCGCTCGACGATGCGCTCCGCGCGACGCCAGGCTTTACGCTGTTTCGCCGTTCCTCGTCTCGAGTCGCCAATCCCACCACGCAGGGTGTGACGCTGCGTGGCGTGTCGGGTTCAGGTGCCAGCCGCACTCTCGTGCTGGCCGACGGCGTGCCGCTGAACGATCCGTTCGGCAGCTGGGTCTACTGGAATCGCATCCCGTTAGCCGCCGTCGATCGCGTTGAGGTGGTGCGCGGCGCCACCGGTGATCTCTACGGCGCCGGTTCGCTCGGCGGCGTGGTCCAGTTGCTGACGCTGCAGCCGTCGCGGACGCGTGCGCGCGCGACGTTCGACGGCGGATCGCACAACACCATGCGCGGATCGCTGTTCGCGGCCGCCGAGAAAACCGGCTGGAACGCGAGCGGCGCCTACGAGGGGGTCAGCACCGACGGTGTCTACGTGATCGGATCTGAAGTGCGCGGCGCCGTGGATACGCGCGCCGACAGCGACTATCACACCGGATTCTTCACTGCGGGCCGCCGCCTCGCCAACTGGCACGCGTCGGTGCGCGGCGCCGGCTACTCGGAAGAGCGCGGCAACGGCACACCGCAGCAGGTCAACAGCACGGAGTGGCGCCAGTTCTCGCTCGAAGCGGGCGGGCTCGTGGGCAGCGGCGTGTTCGAGCTGCACGCCGTGGGCAGTTCGCAGGATTATTACCAGACGTTTACCGCGGTCGCGGCGCTCGCCGGCGTGCCTCGCGCCACCGAGCGACTGACCTTCGAGCAGTTCATCGACACCTCGCATCGCGCGGTCAACGCGCAATGGTCGCGGGCCTTTGCTCGCCTAACCACGATCTTCGGCGTCGACGTCCGTCACACCGAATCGCACCAGGACGAGAACCGCTACGTGCTGGTGAGCGGCATCAACTCACTGCAGTCGGGCAGCCCGTTCCCGTCGGGCGGAACCGAGAACGTGCTGGCGGCCTATGCGCGGGCGAGTATCACGGCGTCAGACAGCGTGACCGTCGAGCTCGGCGCCCGCGGCGATTCGTGGAAGTCGGATCCGGAAGACGCGCAGCTGCAGACGAAGAAAGTGTCGTACCTGAGCCCTCGTGCCGCGGTCTCCTGGCGCGTTGGCCGTTATCAGATGCAGGCCTCGACCTACTACGCCAACCGCACACCGAGCTTGAACGAGCTGCATCGCCGTTTTGCCGTCGGCAATCAGATCACCAATGCCAATACCGAGCTCGAGCCCGAGACGTTGACCGGCGTCGAGGGCGGCGTGCTGACCCAGTTCGATCGCGCGTCGTTCCGTGCCACCGCGTTCTACAACAAGCTCGACGGCGCGATCGCCAACGTGACGCTGTCGCAGACGCCGGCGCAAATCGTTCGCCAGCGGCAGAATTCCGACACCATTCGCGCCACCGGTCTCGAGCTCGAAGTCGACGCCCGGTTGACGAACACCCTGAGTGTGAACGGACAACTGGTGCTGACGTCGAGCCATTTCCGCGGCTCGGTGGCGACGCCCGCGCTCGAAGGAAAGGAAGTGCCGCAAGTCGCGAACTGGCAGGGAGGCTTCTCGCTCACGTGGGCAGATCCCCGCATCGTCACCGCCGCCACCCAGGTGCGGTTCAGCGGCAATCAGTTCGACGACGACCTCAATACCGCGGCGTTCGTGCTGACGAAGTATGGGGTGTGGGACGCCACCGTCAGCCGCGCCATTGTGCGCAGCGTGCGCGCGTTCGTGGCGATCGAGAACATTCTCGATTCGGAATTCGACACCGCGCGGACGCCGATTCGGTCGATCGGCTGGCCGCGCACCGTGCGCGCCGGCGCAAGAGTCACCTGGCAATAGACACCGGCGGCATCATCCTGTTCGACGGCACGTGCGCGTTTTGCGAGCGGTCGGTACGCTTCATCGCCGCGCGCGACGGCGGCTATTTCCGATTCGGCGCCTCGCAGAATCCCGCTGGACAGGCGCTGCTCGCCCGTTACGGCACCACGCGCGAAGCCACGCGCAGCATGATCCTGATTGAAGACGGCGAGTTGTCGCTGCGATCGACCGCGGTCCTGAAGATCGCCCGTCGTATGAACGTGCCATGGCGATGGATGGCGGTGTTTCTGGTGGTGCCGCGCCCGATTCGCGATGCCGTCTACCGGGTGGTCGCCGCCGTGCGCCATCGTCTCGAGGGCCGTTCGAACGCGTGCGAGATCCCGCCGCCGGAGATCCGCGCCCGCATGATCTAGGCGAGTTAGGCGCGCAGGATCTCCTTCTGCAGCAGGAAGCGATGGCACTCGGTGGCGTCCTCATCGCAGTGGCACATCAGCGTCACGTTGTGATTGTTCCCGAGCGCCCTCAGCAATCGCAGCGTCGACTTCTGGCCGTGGTTCTTGATCGTCTCGCTGCGATCGTCGATCGGACCGTCCAGATACAACTCTTCGCGATAGCGTTTCGCGAAAGTCTTCCAGTCAATCTTTCCGTCGAGCACGGCCTTGAGCAACCGTTCGCTCGGGCCCAGCGAGGGCATCCACACGTCATAGCGTGTGGTCGGCAGCCCACGTCCGCGGAAGCGGGTCGCCAGTATCCGCAGTCCAGCGTCTTTGGCCGGAGGCGACCACACACTACGGGTCCTGATCACAGCGTCACTTTACTATCTGCACCCCGATCACCGAGCGCTCCGGCGTACCGGACGTCCACACCGCGCGAGGCCGTTGGCGGTTGCCGCGAGCATCGGATACGAAGCCGGTCCGGTACTCAACGTCTCGATTGGTGAAAAGGCCGGTTGGCCTGGTCGCGACACCATCACACGGCGGAACGCCGCGGCGCGAACGCCGTCGCGCACCTCGTCCCAGGCGACGACGGCTCGACCGCCGTCAATCGTGACTTGCGGGTCCGGATCGCCTGCATTTGGGTCAGACTAAGGGCGAACTGAGGTTACGGTCAAATGAGAAGACTGTCTTCGATTGTCACCGCGGTCGCACTCACGGCGTGCGCCATCTCCACCGCATTCGCTCAGCAGCATCAGCCGCAGAAGCCGGAACACATGGAACACAAGTTCGATGATCCGGCGCGATATGCGAAGTCGTTCGACGATCCCGCGCGCGACGCGTGGCAGATGCCCTCGCGCGTGATCGACTCGCTCGCGCTCAAGACCGGCATGAAGGTGGCCGACATTGGCGCCGGCACCGGCTACTTCTCGACGCGATTGGCGAAGTCGCCCGGCGTGTCGGTGTTTGCCGTCGACATCGAACCCAAGATGCTGGACTACTTGAAGAAACGCGCGGCGTCGGAACAGCTGACGAACGTGACGACGGTACTCGCCGGCCCGGCGAGCGCAAATCTTCCGGAGCCGGTGGACGTGATCCTCGTTGTCGACACGTATCACCATCTTCCGAACCGCCCGGCGTACTTCCGCGATCTTCGGAAGTCGCTCGAGCCCGGTGGCCGCATTGCGATTGTCGACTTCCGCAAGGAGGCACCGGAGGGACCACCAGTGCATTTCCGTTTTACCCCGCAGCAGATTCAAGACGAGATGAAGCAAGCGGGTTATCAGCTTGAAAGGTCACACGATTTTCTGCCGCGGCAACACTTCCTGATATTTCGCTGACAGGGTACGATGAGCGCCAGATGAACAAGCGGCTGGTTGTTCTGGCGCTCGTGGTGCTCGCCACCGTCTCTTGCAGTCTCGAAAAATCTCCGACCGCGTCGACGCCGATTGCCGGTCCGCTCCCGCCGTCGCCGCCACCAGCATTGCCGACCAACGTACCTGGCGTGCTGGCCGTGTCACTGCCGATCGATTCGGTGGACATCGCCAACAGCGGCTTCGGCTTGTTGCCATTCGGCTATCACGGCGCCGATCACGCCATCGACGGCCATGCCGGATGGGACATCGAGTATCGTCCCGGCGGCGTGGTCAGGGCGGCCGCTGCGGGCACTGTTGCCACTGTCGCGCTGCAAACCACCGGCCGCACCGTCGTGACACTCGAGCATCTCGTGGGCGAGCACCACTACCGGACCATCTACACCAACCTGTTGACGGTGTCGTCCGACATCGTCCCCAATGAAACCGTGATCGTTGGTCAGCAACTGGGCGTCGCCGGCCCGGTGGCGACGGTGGCGGGCGTCGAATCGAACAACGCGCTCACGCATTTCCAGCTCGACGACCTCGAATCGCATCGCGAAGGTCCCGAGCAGAAGGCGGTGAGTCCGGAGCCGTTCCTCTCTGAACCGGCGCGCCTGTTATTCGCACGGATGTGGGGCACGGCCGTCTACCAACACGAATTGGTCGAACCATTCTCCACCGCTTCGCGCGACCTTCGCTTTCCGGCGTCGCGGACATGGACCCGCGCGGGCGGTGAGGGCCCGGCCGCGGTCCGCGTCACGCGCGCCGATGCCCGCACCGCGGACTATTCCTATCAGTTGCTGGCCGAATCCGGCACGATCATCGAAGCCGGGTCGGCGATCGTGAATCTGTCGACGCGGCCGTATCCGTCAATCGATCTGGTATCGGCGCTCGGACGGCGCCTGGGCATTTACGATATTGTCTCGGGTGAAATGCGGTTGACGCTCGCGTCGCCAGGGGCGGCGCGGCCGGCCGCGCTCGACTCCACTCATGTCTACCGGACACCGCGCTAGCTTCGTCATCACTCTTGCGGCCATCGGTGCGCTGTCGATCGGTGCGACTGCGCAGTCGCCTCGCAAAGTCACGATCGACGATCTGATGGCATTGAGTACGATCAACGACGTCAAGATTTCACCTTTGGGCGATCGTGTCGCCTACACCGTGTCGACGCCATCGGTCGAGGGCAACGTCCACCTGCCGGCGCTGTTCATCGTCGACGCCGCCGGCGGCACGCCGAAGCGGTTGGTGGAAACCCACCGCATCTTCGCGCCGGCGCTGCCCGCGCCGCGACTGCGCTGGTCACCCAACGGCAAGATGATCTCGGTGCTCGTGATGGGCACGGGCGGAGCGCAAATCCTTGGAGTGATCCCGGAGTCGGGCTCGGCCACGATTCTCACCGCCGCGCCGGGCGGTGTGACCGCTTACGAGTGGGCGCCGGACGGCAGTTCGATCGCGTATCTCTCTCGCGATCCGGCTGCGGGGCCTCCGCCAATCGCCAACACGGTCGGCGCGAATCCGCCGGCCACGCGGTTGTGGGTGCAGCCGCTGCCGCTGCCGAGCGCCAAGCCTCGCGGGCTCACGCCGCCGGGCCAGTTCGTCGACAGTTTCACGTGGTCGCCGTCAGGTGCCGAGATCGCGTATTCGTTCGCGCCGTTCGCCGGGTTCATGGCGCCGTATTCGACGAAGATCTTCGCCATCCCCGTCGCCGGCGGTGCGGCACGACCGATCATCGACCGCGCCGGAATGAATACCTCGCCACAATATTCTCCGGATGGCCGCCGCGTCTCGTTCATCACCACGAACGAACGCACTGGATTGATCGAGCCGCGCGGCCTCGCGGTGGCTGACGTCATTGGCGTGAACTCGAATATCCGCTCCTACCCGATGAACGGCGCGTGGATCGCGGAAGTCCTGTGGTCGCCCGACAGCCAGTCCGTTCTCGTCACGATGAACGAGGGCACCTTCGCTGCGCGCGCGCAGATGTTCGAGATGCCGATCGTGCGGGTGACGCTGGCCGACGGCAAAGCGGAACGGTTGAGCGACGGTCCCACCGTCGAGTATTCGATGACCCTCAGCCGCGACGGGCGAACGTTGGCCTATCGCGAAGTCGAAGCGCGGACGATGGGCGATGTCGTGGTGCTGGATGTGGCGTCGCGCCGGACACGGCGCCTCACCACCGTCAATCCGCAATTGTCGCGACTGGCGCTTGGCGAGCTGAAGCCCGTGTCGTGGAAGTCGTTCGACGGAATGGAGATCTGGGGGCTGTTGCTCACGCCGCCAAACCATGATGGCAAGTCACGGGTGCCGCTGATTGTCTACTGCCATGGCGGTCCGATCGGCGGCGTTACGCTGGGGTTGTTTCCGCAGTTCATGCACGTCCCCGGACAGATCGACCCCTATCCGACCGAAGCGTTGGCGAGTGCCGGATACGCCGTGCTGTTCCCGATGCCGCGTGGCGGGTCCGGGTACGGCGAAGCCGGGCATCGCATGATCATCAACGATTGGGGCGGGCCTGATTACAAGGACATCATGGCCGGCGTCGATCATCTGATCGCGCAAGGGACCGCCGACGGCGATCGCCTTGGTGTGATGGGCGCATCGTACGGCGGCTTCATGACCAATTGGATCGTGACGCAGACGCCGCGCTTCAAGGCCGCGGCCGCGGGGGCCAGCATCGCCGATCTTGCCGACCTGTATTACCTGACCGACGCCGGCGACGTGATGGCCGAGTACTACCGGCGGCCGTGGGAGAATCCGGACGGTTACAAGCGCAGCTCGCCGCTGTCGCACGTCACCAACGTGACGACGCCGATTCTCATCTCACACGGCGATCGCGATCCGCGCGTGCCGCTGGCGTCGGCACAGAAGTTCTTCAAAGCGCTGCAGGCGCTGGGCAAGACCGCGGAGATGGACGTCTATCCGCGCGGCGGCCATGTGTTCTACGAACCGCAACAGGAGAAAGCGGTGATGACCCGTAACTTCGACTGGATGCGGAAATGGATCAGAAACTGATCCGCGTCCGCGCCGTGCCGAGCGGCGACTGCCGCGTATACAACTGCGCGAACAAACGCCCGCCGACCAGATCCTCGCGATCGCGCCCGCGCATGACCAGCGTGCCCGATCCGCTGATCTGATTCGGCGCCAGCAGATGCGCGATTACCGGCCCGGTCTTCTCGCCATCGCTGCGATGAATCGCGAGCCCGATCACGCGATCGACCGGCCCCGCGGTGGCCGCGGTCGCCGCAGTTGAGGTGGTCGACGTGGTGACGTCGTACCTCAGGACCCCGGTCGTGCGGTCGTAGCTCAACTTCACGGTCGCGGCGCCAATCGCCAGTTCGATCGCCACCGGCGGCGGTGCGATGCCCTTGACCAGCGGCGGCGTGCTGAACGGCGCGCGCCGGAGCTTCATCGCCCGCTCCCAGGCGTAGGCGTATCTCAGCAAGGCCGGTTCATTCCACGCCGGACCGAGTAACTCGAGACCGATGGGGAGTCCGTCAGTGGTGAAGCCGGCCGGCATCGACACCGCGGGTAATCCCGTCGTTGCGCTCAACTGGCAGTTGCTTCCAGCTTGCGGATCACCGATCGCCGCCGGCCGGCGCCGCAACGTCGGGTAGGCGAGGGCGTCGACGCGCTGTTCTTCGAGCGTGGCGAGTACGGCGGCGCGGGCCGCTCGCCGCTTGACCAGCGCCTGCCGGTAATGCTCGGTCTCGCGCTTCTCCGGAGTATTGCGCAACCGGAAGTTCGCGTCGAGCGCGTCGTGGTGCAAGCCGCGGTCGATGACCTCGCCAAGTGTCTTCACCGGCGCGTTCGGCTGCTTCGCCAGATACGCCATCAGGTCGAACTTGAATTCGTCGCCAATCACGCTGCTCTCGCGCAGCAGATCGTCGAGCCCCGGCACCGCGACGTCGAGCACCTCCGCGCCGTGCGTCTTCATGCCGTCAAGCGCCTTGCGGACGATGCCCGAGACTTCCTCGTCTTCGGGTGCGTTGCCCCACAACGAGCGGAGCACGCCGATCCGCACACCCTTGAGGCCGCCGTCAACCAGGGCGTCGCGGTAGGACTTGGGGATGCGGCCCGCGCTTTCCTTCGTGATCGGATCGGCGGGGTCCTGACCCACCGTCGCGTCGAGCATGATCGCCAGGTCCATCACCGAGCGGGCGAGCGGGCCGGCGATGTCCTGCGTCGACGACAACGGCATCACGCCGGTGCGACTCGACAGCCCTTGCGTGCCGCGCAAGCCAACGAGGTTCTGGTTGGCCGCCGGAATGCGGATCGACCCGCAGGTGTCGCTGCCCATGCCCGCCGCAGCAAAGCTGGCGCCGATCGCCGCGCCGGTGCCGCCACTGGAGCCGCCGGGATTTCGGGACAGATCGTACGGGTTTCGCGTCTGACTGGTGAGCGACGAGATGTTGGTGATGCCCGACGCCAGTTCGTGCATGGTCGTCTTGCCGAGGATGACGGCACCGGCATCGCGCAGCTTCCTCACTTGAAACGCGTCGGCGGCCGGCTGCAGCATCGCCAGAGCGAGCGCGCCGCCCGACGTCGGCATGTCCACGGTGTCGTAGTTGTCCTTGATCAGCACCGGAATGCCGTGCAACGGACCGCGCGGCCCTTTCTGGGCACGCTCGCGATCGAGGGTGTCCGCCTCCTCGCGCGCGCGGGGGTTGAGCACCACGATGGAGTTGATCCGCGGCCCCGCCTGGTCGTAGGCCTGGATGCGGGCCAGATAGGAGTCCACCAGCCCGCGCGACGAGACGCGGCCGGCCGTCATGGCCGCCTGCAGATCGACGATCGACTGCTCGTGGACTTCGAAAAACTCCATCACCGGCACGGGCTGTGGCCGCGCCGCCGGTTTCTGATCGGCCGCAGGTCCTGAGCGAGCGCCGGCGTCGCCGCCGGCGTGAGTCGAAAGGGCACGCAACGGCGCGAATCCGACGAAAACCAGGAGCGCGAAGAGTACGAATCGATGCGGCATGTGGAGGATTGTAAAGTATTGACACTCCTCAGAGCGGGTGTCAGCATTTCGGACGACCGGAGGACACCATCATCGCCACACGGATTGTGAGAGACCTGACCATCGCGTGCCTCACCGCGGTCGTCGTCGGCGCGGGCTTCTGGGCAGCTTCGCCGGTTGAAACACAGGCGGCGCGCCCGGCGCGGCTGCCCAACGGCAGGCCGAATCTGAACGGTGTCTGGCAGGCGCTGAATACGGCGAACTACGACATCCTCTCGCACACCGCCAAAGCGGCGCTCGCGTTCCGCCCGGGTCCGGTGGTGCCGGTGCCCGCCGCGCAGGTGGTGGCGTTTGGCGCCGTCGGCGCGGTGCCCGCCGGCATCGGCATTGTCGAGGGCGACGAGATTCCGTACCTGCCGGAGGCCAAGAAGAAGCAGTTGGAGAATCAGGCCAACTGGCTCGACCGCGACCCCGAGATCAAGTGCTACCTGCCGGGTCTGCCGCGCGCCAACTACATGCCGTTCCCGTTTCAGATCCTGCACAGCGACAAGGCGATCTTTTTCGCCTATGAGTACGCAGGGGCAGTGCGCAACGTCTATTTGAAGGATCCGGGCCCGGCGCCGGTGGATTCGTGGATGGGCCAATCCGTTGCCACCTGGGACGGCGACACGCTGGTCATCACCGTGACCGGATTCAACGATCAATCGTGGTTCGATCGCGCCGGCAATCATCACAGCGATCAGCTGAAGGTCGTGGAGCGCTACACGCCGCGCGGCCCCGATCATCTGTGGTACGAAGCGACGATTGAGGATCCGCAGACGTTCAGCCGGCCGTGGAAGATCCGCATGCCGCTCTATCGGCACATCAATCCCGACGCGCGGCTCAATCAGTTCAAGTGCGTCGAGTTCGTCGAGGAGTTGATGTACGGGAAGTTCCGGAAAACTCAGGGACCACAATGAGAAAACTCATCGCGCTGGCGTTCGCTGCACTTGCCGCAACCACTGTCCTCGCCCAACAGAAGCCGGCGTCGCTGCGCACGACGGATGGCAAGCCCGACCTTCAAGGCATCTGGAGCAATGCGACCATCACGCCGCTCGAGCGGCCGCAAAACGTGACCAGCCTGGTGATCAGCGAGGAAGAAGCGGCGAAGATGGAGGGCGCAACGCAGGCGCGCCGCGACCGCCTCAACCAGCCGAGCGACCCGAATCGCCCGGCGCCGCCGAAAGGGGGCGACGGATCCACTGGCGCAGCCGGCAATGTCGGCGGCTATAACAACTTCTGGCTCGATCCCGGTGAGCGCGTCGCGATCGTCGACGGTCAGCGCCGGAGCTCGCTGATCATCGATCCGCCCAATGGCCGCGTGCCGGCGCTCACCGACGAAGCCCGTGCGCGACAGGCGGCACGGTTGAAACGCGCGGCCGGCGCCGGCCAGTACGATCACCCCGAGTATCGACCGCTCGCCGAGCGCTGCCTGTTGTCGTTCGGTCCGACCACGCCGCTGGTTCCGAATTACTTCTACAACAACAACATTCAGATCGTGCAGACGCCCGACCACGTGATGATTCTGATGGAGATGGTGCACGATGCGCGGATCGTGCGCATGAACGCGACGCATCTGCCGAAGCACATCCGGCCGTGGCTGGGCGATTCCATCGGCAGCTGGGAAGGCGACACGTTGGTCGTCGACACCACGAATTTCCCGCCGCAACAGAATTTCCGCGGCGCGTCCGAGAACCTGCACGTGGTCGAGCGGTTCCGCCGGGTTGACGCCAACACCATCAATTACCGGTTCACGGTGAACGATCCGACGACGTTTACAGCCCCGTTTTCGGGCGAAATCCCGTTCCGGGCCATGGACGAGTTGATTTACGAATACGCTTGCCACGAGGGGAATTACGCCCTGGCCAACGTGCTCAGCGGGGCGCGAAACGAGGAGAAGCGTTTGGGCACGAAGCAGGAAAAGCAGTAGATTATGAATATGCGAAACACATGCTGTGCGCTTGTGGTTGCCGCGGGCCTGCTGGTCGCCGGCCGTGCGGTAGTGGCCCACCACGCGTTTGGTGCCGAGTTCGATCCGAACGCGCCGATCCGCTTGCAGGGCAAAGTCGTCCGCCTCGAGTGGGTAAACCCACACACCTGGATTCACGTCGAGGTGCAGCGCGATGGCAAGCAGGAGACGTGGATGGTCGAAGGCGGCACGCCGAACACGCTGCTGCGCCGCGGCATCACGAAACAGACCGTGACCATCGGCACCGAAGTGATCGTCGACGGCTATCAAACCAAGGATCACTCGTTGAAGCGGGCCAACGGCCGCGACATCACGTTCACCGACGGCCGCAAGCTGTTCATGGGATCGTCGGGCACCGGCGCGCCGCGTGACGGCAGCGACCCGACGGAAGGCGGCACCAAGCCGCCGGTCAAGAAACCCGGCGGCCGGTAGGAAGTTCAAAGTTCAGAGTTCAGAGTTACGAGAAGCCGATCCACCGACCGGCGGCGGCGACCGTAAGCCAAAGCGCAATCGACAGCGCGCCGACCAGCTTCTGGCGGCGCGCTGTGTTGCGTACGGAGTCCTGCACGGTGCGCGCCCGGATGGTGAACGCAAACGCAACCGCGAACGGCAGCGTCGTCATCTTTACCCAGAACGAGGTGTTGTAGTAGCACTTGATGGCTTCCGACAGGAACAGGGGAACACCGGTCACGATCATCATCACGATCGCGCCGATCAGATAGGGGCGCGACTCGCGCCACAACTCTTCGGCGCTGCGGTGCTTCAATCCGGTGCCGAGCAAACGCAGGTCCACGAGCAGGATCGCGCCGCCCAGGACCGACAACGCCAGCAGGTGCACGGCCTCGATCACCGGGAACAGCCACAACGATCCGACCACGGCGCGGCCGAGCCACACTGTTTCACACCACTCGAAGAAGGGCAGCAGCATCCGCGATTCCTATTCGGCCGGCGGCACCACGCAGCCCGCGAACCAATTCACAAAGGCCGGCTGCGGCTGGATGTCGCAGTCGAACCAGTTATAGGCGATGAAGCGACCGGCGACGATGATCCCGGCCCACAGCATGATAGAGGCCAATCCGGCGCGGCGGACGATCCACGGCGGGCGCGGATCGCCGTCCCACTCGGCGCGTTTGGGGTAGACGCGGTAGTGGAAGTACCAGATGTTGAACCCGGCCAGCACCAGCATGATGACCTTGGCGCGGAACCACACGCTCTGATAGGTGCGGACGGGAATCGCGAAAAACAGCAGCACGCCGGTGACCACCATCACCGCGAACCCGGCGCGGGCCCACGGCAGGATGCGATCGACGAGATCGGATACCGGCAGGTTCTTCAGCGCGATACCGAGCAGCCGCAAGTCGAGCATCACCGTCAGCCCGACGAACAGCAGCAGGAACATGACGTGGGTCGACTCGACGAGCGGGTACATGAACAGCGATTCGCGCAGCGCGGTGCTGTTCTCGGTGGCGGCGAGCCACTCGCAGAAGGCGAGGAGCGACACGATCAGGGGCGCGTGCCGACACCCTGCGCGAACTGCTGGTGGCAGCTGGTGCAGACGTCGTAAATGTCGCCGCCCACGGTGAACAGCGCGTCTTTGTCTTTCGAGTCGATGATCGTGATGGCGCGGTTGCTGACGTCGATCAGCGCGCGCGCCTGCGCGAGCCATTCGTCCGAGCCGCTCGATCGCGCCGGGAGCATCAGCAGGTTGCCAGACTCGGCGAGCTGAATCGCGTGCATCCGCACCACGGCCCAGTCATCGTCGGTCTGCGGAAAGCGTTCGTGCGTGCCGGAGGCATCCATGATCGTGCCCACGGATTCCCAGATGCCGTCGGCGGCCGGATCGAGGACATTCAGCATCAGATCTTTCATGTTGGCGGTGGGCTGAAACGGCGGCATCGCCGGCGCCGGCGGCGTGGACGAGCACGACGCCGACAGCACGAGCACCATCGGCGCGAACCACACGAACTTTCGCATCCGGAAATCTTATTACAAAGGGATCTCCATTGCCGCGGGCCCAGGGCGGGCGACGAACCAGTCCACGCTGCCAACGTGCGGCATCCGCTCCTGATAGGCGCGCACCCATTCCTGACCGAAGCGTTGCGCGTCGACGGCCCTGACCGCGGCCCACACGCTGCCGCCGAACCCCGCACCGAAGCTGCTCGAGGCGAACGCGCCCGCGTGGCGCGCAAGCTCGGCGAGCATGATCGTTTCGGGGATCTGATTACCCAGTAACTCGTGCGCCTCGCGCTGCGAGTCGGCAGCCAACTGGCCGAGGGCCGCTTCATCTGCATCTCGAAATGCCACCGCGGCTCGCACTGGCCGCGCGTTCTCGCGGACGAAGTGGCTGAGGCGCGCGCGCAGCTCGGGAGCGCTGAACATGTCCGCCGCCGTCTCGCCTCCGATCAATTGTTCGAGCCTGTCGACGGCGTGAGGATGACTGGCCAGCGCGGCGCACAGCGACGAGACGCGCTCGCCCGACCTGGCGTTCCACAGCGCGTGCAGCGCGCGGATGCCGAGCGACGCGCGGTTGTAGCGCTCCTTCACCGAGTCCGCCTTGTCGGCTTGAATGCCGCTTGACGCGATCACGAAGGCCCAGTCCGCCGGCATGGGTGTTTCCCCAAGCGGCGTCACCGGCACGAAGCGATACAGGCTCACGCGTTCCGTCTTGCACGCGAGAATCGCGGTGTGATCCTCACTCCCGCCGTGCGTGCCGACGCCGGCCGAGCCGGGCAGACCGGGAAAGTCGAGACCGTTCTCCACGCAGCCAAGATACCAACCCAGATCGTGGATGCGGCGCAGGTGCTGCCGCCACTCGTGCCGCTCGGTGAGGTTGGCTCGCTTGATCAACGCCAGGGCGACGCCGACGGTCAGCGCGCTCGAGCTGCTCAATCCGGATGCGCGCGGCAAGTCGCTGGCAATCGCCAGGTTCGCGCCGAGATCGCATCCCGGAAAATTGACGTGCAGGCGGTGCGCGACGACATGCACGTAGCGCTGAATGCCGCGATAGCGCGCCGGCGCTTCGGAGGCCGGATCCACTTCCACGACCTGGCCGTCGAACACGTCGCCGATACGGACGATGCCGTCGTGGCGCGGCCGCGCCACGAGTGCGATGCCGCGGGGCACGGCCGCCAGCAGCGAATGGCCGCCGGCGTAGTCGGTGTGTTTGCCGAAAATCTCGATCCGCCCGGGCGTGAAACGGCGCCACACCGCGGCGCCGTCCAGAATGGCGCCGGCGCGCCGATCGAGCTCCTCGAACAGCTTTTCTCGCGACGCCGCCTGCTGCGGCGTCATGCCCATGGTTTCGAAGTAACTCGCAATGGCTGTCATGGCCGCGGCTCCCGGCCGGCGAGGCGCCCGCTGACCAGCGCCACGTCGCTGGCTCGAGACAGATCCAGCACCGCGCCCGACGCCGGCACGACGCGAAACTTCTGGCCTCGTGTCACCGCCAGTCCCACCGCTTCGGGCAGCTCGTATTCACCACGGGTCGACAGCGCCACGTCGCGACACGCGTCGAAAACACTCCCGTCGAAGCGCCACACATTCATGCTGACCAGGGCGCGCGCGCCCGCCCGCTCATAGTAATCGGCCCCGGGCTTTTCGATGATGCGTTTGAGATAGCCCGGTTCGTCGACTTCAACGGCCGCGAACGCGTTGACGCGCTCGGACGGGAACCCGCTCTCCCGCACGAGATCGTCGCGACGGAAGCCGGCCAGACCCGGCTCGGTCAGCTCGGCGAGCGATGCCAGCACCGCCGCAGGATAAAGGTTGTCGGAGTTCAACGCCAGAAACGGTTCGCGGCCGGCAAAGGCTCGCGCCGACAGAACGGCTCGCGCCGTGCCGTTCGCGATCGCCTGCACCGCATAGCTGAGTTTCACGCGGCAGGGGCGGCCCGGTCCGTCGTAGTAGGCGCGGATTGCGTCGTGATCGGGCGCGACCACCAGGCACACTTCGATGCATCCGGCGTCGGCGGCGGCGCTCAACACGTAATCCAGGAACGGGCGGGCGCCGATTGGCATCATGC
>Ga0187893_10001545_pt1 | contig 54903 bp, 55 predicted proteins | sample MA1701074metaG_FD_139574 | JGI IMG/M metagenome (GOLD analysis project Ga0187893, IMG submission 139574) | White microbial mat communities from a basaltic lava cave in the Kipuka Kanohina Cave System on the Island of Hawaii, USA - MA170107-4 metaG ...
CTCTCAATCTCCTCAATCGACACGCCGTCCAAAACAAAGCCGCCGCCCTCCGCAGACACGCCGCCCGACCTTACGAAGCCTTGGCCCTTATCCGAAGCAAAGACGACTTTTGAAAGACCCTGTATGGCAAGCCGGTCCACTTGTTTCGGTGATTCGGTTTCGATACTATGCGGGCCGTTTGGGCGGCCACAAAGTGTCGAGGCGTGACATTTTGAAGCGAGTTGGCATGCCTGTGTCCAACCAAAGGGTCCGCACGACATTCGGATCCCGTTACGAAAAGGAGCGAAACCACATGCGTAGCAATCGATTCCTGGCGGTGACTGCAGTTCTGGCCCTAGCGGCGATGCTTTCCGGCGGACGGGCGGCGGCCGCGCCGGTCGCCGTAGTCGCCCAGCAGACTCCGGCCCTTCCCAGCTCGTTTTCCCTCGACTTTGGTTTCTTTGGCGGAGTGTCCAGCGCTCAGATTTCACAAACCGATTTCGAGCTGGAGATTGACGCCGACTTGGGTACCGCTGAATTCCGTCAGTACGACCAATTCGTCGCTCCGCTGACCCTTCCCGGCGGCATCAGCACCGGCAACCTTCGCGTGGAAGTTGTGGCTGGTTCTTCAAGCGGCGAGTTCGACAGTTTAACCGGCGAGTTCACGACGGAGGAGTTGTACGCCATACACTTTGATGGCGACCTGAGCGCGTACGGCCTCACCTCGCCCGTGTTTCTCCCCGGTGAGTCAAGCGGCGTGGTGAGTTTGTCGGCCCTGGCCGGCGGCGACATCGTCATGGCCTGGGACGGGACCAGCCAACTTCCCAACCCCTTTGATCCCTTATCAACGATTCCCTTCTCTTACACTTGTCATGTGCGAGCTGCCTTCGCTCCCGAACCGGTAGCGCTGGTGCAACTGGCCATGTTGCCAAACGTGCTCAATCTTAACCTGCCCGAAGGGTTAGAGGCGATGTTGTTGAGCACGTTGGATAAGGCTCTATCGAGCATGGTGGATGGCCAGAACACTAAGGCCGCCTCGACTCTGACAAGATTTATTCAGAGGATTCAGAATCAGGGGAATGGCATCATTCCGGCTGCAGACGCCGACTCCCTGATTAGCGACGCCGAAGGAGCGATTGATCTGCTCGGATCACAAGATACCAAGAACCCACGCGGGCTCATGGCCGATGTTCCAAAGAGTCGTGGGGATTCCAGATAATTCTTCGGGTTATCGAATGAGGCTCAAATGCGGGGTCGCCGGCAACGGCGGCCCCGTTTCATTGGTTTCCGCCGACTACATCCCGGGGAGTTCATGATGCGTGTCGCCTATCTGGCCTCCGGTGCGGCGGGAATGTACTGCGGAAGTTGCATGCGCGACAACCGGCTCGCGGCGACGCTCATCGCCCAAGGCCGCGACGTCGTCCTCATGCCCCTGTATACCCCGCTTCGCACCGACGAAGTCGATGTGAGCCGGTCGCCCATCTACTACGGCGGGATTCACGTCTTCCTGGAGCAGCAAAGCGCCTTGTTTCGACGGTTGCCGCGATGGCTCACCGGCTGGCTGGACTCGCCGGCCGTCCTTCGTCGGGCCATGCGCTTTTCCGGTGCGACCTCGGCGGCAGACCTGGGAGCCATGACCGTTTCCGTGCTTCGGGGAAAAAGCGGCGCGCAGAGAAAAGAACTCGCCCGCCTCATCGAAGGCTTGCGTTCGATTCGCCCAGACGTAGTCAACCTCCCGTTTCTCATGTTTGTCGGCATTGCCGAACCGTTGAAACGGGCACTCGGCGTCTCGATCACCTGTACGCTGGGAGGCGAAGATATCTTTCTCGATGAATTGCCCGAGCCGCATCGGGAAGAAGTGTTCCGACTCATCCGCGAGAGTGCTCAATGGGTGGACGGGTTCATCGCCGTCACCCGTTACTATGCGGATCACGCCGCGAGGCATTTTGACCTGCCCCGCGAACGTATTCATGTCGTTCCCCTGGGCGTTCACGTCGATGACTTCGCCGGCGACCCTCGGCCAAAGTCGTTGCCGTTCACAATCGGCTATCTCGCCCGTATCTGTCCGGCCAAGGGGCTGCTCGGATTGTGCAAGGCCGTGGGTGAACTTCGCCGCGAGGGACATGATTGCCGCATCCTTGCCGCGGGATACCTGGGGCCAGCAGACAGACCGTACTTAGATCGCGTTCGAGCTTGCCTTGTTGAGCATCGTGCCGTGGATGCGTTTGAGTACCGAGGGGAAGTCGATCGAGCGGGTAAGATCGAATTGCTTCGCTCGTCGCATGTCTTCTCGGTGCCCACGGTCTACCAGGAGGCCAAGGGGGTTTACGTCATCGAAGCCCTGGCCGCCGGCTTGCCGGTTGTTCAACCTCGTCACGGTTCCTTTCCGGAGCTCATCGAAGCGACCGGCGGCGGATTGTTGTATGATCCCATCCAGCCCGGGGCCTTGGCGCGGACGATTGCCACCCTGATGGACGACGAACCGCTGCGAGCGAGGCTGGCCGAAAAGGGCCGGGAAGCGGTACGGAGATCATTTACCGACGTCATCATGGCCGACGAGGCATGGTCAGTCTTTGAACGAATGGCCTCTCAGGCGCGGGGCTGAATCTTCATGCCGACCCCTGAAGGGTCCGCTCCGCGGACCGAACTGCGTGCCGATGCAATCTGCAAATCCTTTCCCACGCGCACGCGCGAATTAGTCATCCTTCGTGACATCGCCCTGACTCTTGGCTCCGGTGAGTCCGCGGCGATCATGGGCCCGTCGGGTTCGGGTAAGAGCACACTCCTGAACATCCTCGGCGCCCTCGAGCCGCCGACATCGGGACGAGTGACGCTGGCCGGAACCGATCCGTTCGCGCTTCCCGAGCGCGACCTCGCACGATTTCGCAGCCGCCAAGTGGGGTTCATTTTTCAGGAACATCACCTGTTGCCGCAGTGTACCGTCCTGGAAAACGTTCTCCTTCCCACGCTGACTGAAAAGCGCGGGGCGGAAGGCGACAATCTGGATCGGGCACGGCAACTGCTCGATCGCGTCGGCTTATCCGATCGCCTTGATCACCGACCGGCCGAGCTGTCCGGAGGCGAGCGCCAGCGGGTGGCCATCGCCCGAGCCCTCGTCAACCGGCCTTCACTTCTCCTGGCCGACGAGCCGACCGGCAACCTCGATCGGGCTTCCGCCGCCGCCGTCGCCGCTCTTTTGTCCGAAATCCACTGCGAAGTGAAGGCGATCCTCATCGTGGTCACTCACAGCGAACACCTTGCGGAAAAGTTTGGTCGCCGATGGGCGTTATCCGACGGACGGCTCGAAGCACCATGAACACCGTGTTCAGCTTTCGAACCTACTGCCGCCGGTCGCTCCTGTATTTTTGGCGAACGAACCTGGCCGTTGTGCTCGGCGCGGCCGTGGGGACCGCTGCCTTAACGGGAGCACTCATCGTCGGCGACTCCATGCGCGCCAGCCTCCATGAGGCGGCTGTGGGTCGCCTTGGCCGGGTTGATCTCGCGCTCGTCGCTCCGCGTTTCTTCCGCGAAGCCCTGGCCGACGACTTTGTCGCTTCCTCCGACTTCAAACGATTCGATCACGTCTGCCCGATCATCCTGCTCAATGGCGGCGCGACCCACACAGAAAAACGCACACGCGTCGATCGCGTCAACCTCTTCGGAATCGACCAACGATTCTGGAAAATGGGTCGGGGTGAGAGTGCGTCAGCGGATGGTCGTTCCGTCGTTCTCAACCAGGCCCTGGCCGACGAACTCCAGGCCCGCGTTGGTGATGACGTGCTCCTCCGCACCGGCAAGCCCGACCCGATTTCCAGCGAAACTCTCCTGGGTCGGCGCGATGACACTGTCTCGACGCTCCGCGTCACCGTTTCGGCCATCATTCCCGCCGAGGGCCTGGGCGCTTTCAGCCTTAACCCTCGCCAAGCCGCGTCCAAGAATGCGTACGTACCCTTGCCGACGCTGCAACGCGCCGTGCAGCAACCCGACCGCGTCAACGCCCTCCTCGTCGCGGCCGAGAATTCCTCAATAAAGCCTTCGCCCCTTGAGGGGAGAAGCAGGCATCGTTTGAGTGATCTTCTCCGGCAAAACATCGCCCTGACCGACTTGGGGCTGCGGTTGCGCGTCGATGAATCACACAGTTACCTATCGCTCGAAAGCGAGGCCATCCTCTTGCCGCCTCCTGCTGAGGAAGCAGCCCTCGCGGCTGCCCGTGCCACCCGACTCGGCGCATTGGCGGTCCTCGCCCACCTCGCCAACATCATCGCGACGCCGTCCACCCCCGGCCACCTGATCCCCTACTCCACGGTCGCCGCGATAGAGCCGGATTTTGCTCTCGCAAGCTCGCTCGATTTGTCCCGATTTGCATTCAACCCAAGCGAAATCCTCTTGAACAGTTGGGCGGCCGAAGACCTGCAGGCCAAATCCGGCGACTCCATCACCATGAACTATTACATGACCGGCGCGTCCGGCACGCTCGAAACGCGGAGCACTACGTTTACGCTTCGCGGCATACTTCCCCTCGAAGGCCCCGTGGCCGATCCTGGCTTCATCCCGGAATACAAGGGAATCACCGATACTGAAAACCTCGCCGACTGGAACCCGCCATTCCCAGTCGATCTCCGCCTTATTCGCGACAAAGACGAAGACTATTGGGACAAGCATCGCACAACACCGAAGGCCTTCGTCTCTCTCGCCGATGGTCAACGCCTGTGGGCCGAGCAGCCCGAACGCTTCGGTCGATTGACCTCGATACGACTCATCCCTCCTCCCGGAAAATCTCTTCTGGCGCTCGCCGATGAGTTCAGCCGCGCACTGTTGGGCCAGCTAGATCTCGAACGCATGGGTTTCACATGGGATCCCGTTCGACAACGCGTCACCGAGGCCAGTCAGGGAAACACCGACTTCGGGATGCTCTTCCTCGGCTTCAGTTCCTTTCTCATCCTCTCCGCGATGATGCTCGTTGCGCTCCTTTTTCGGCTGGCCGTCGATCGCCGGGCACACGAAATCGGGCTGCTGCTCGCCACGGGGGTGCCGCCCCGCACCATTACGGGCCTGCTACTAGCCGAAGGAACGGCACTCGCGCTGGTCGGCGCTGTCCTGGGGCTGCTCGGCGCCAATGCCTATGCTTGGCTGATGCTCGCCGGTCTGCGATCCTGGTGGTCCGCGGCGGTTCATTCGCCATTTCTGCGACTCCACACATCTTTTCCCACAATGGCCATCGGATTTGCGGTCAGCGTCATCATTGCATCGGCCGTCGTGGCATGGTCGATTCGAGGAATGACCAAGCGATCACCCCGATCACTGCTTGCCGGGACACCGGCGGACGCCTTCGCAATGCGCAGATCCACCCGACGAAAATCGGCCACGATTACGGCCATAGTCTCGTTCCTGATAGCCGTCGCCTTCGCTCTCCTTGCGACCATCACGAATGCGGTTCCGAAAAGCGCGGCCTTCTTCCTCGCCGGGGCGTCGATGCTCGCCGCGGGTTTGGCGACGCTTGTCCTTCGCCTGCGCACCGAACCGCAGGGCGTTATCCACAAAGGAGGCGCCGGAGCCACGGTGCGCCTCGGTCTCCGGAATACCCCGCGGAACCCCGGCCGAAGCGTCCTGACCGCGGGGTTGATCGCCTCCGCCACGTTTATCATTGTTTCGCTGGAAGCCTTTCGCCTTGATGCCGACACCGACGCCTCTGATCGCAGCTCAGGAACTGGTGGGTTTACCCTCTACGCGGAATCCGCGGTCGCGTTCTCCTACGATTTGGGCACGCCCGACGGACGCAAGGCCCTGAATCTGGACGATCCCATGTTGGAACCCGCAAACGACACAACCATCGTGCCCTTCCGACTTCGGCCGGGCGACGAGTCGAGCTGCCTGAATCTATATCAGCCCACCAGGCCGCGAATCCTCGGGGTCTCGGATGCCATGATTCAGCGAGGGGGGTTCCGATTTGCGTCCGTCTCCGCTGAGTCGGAGGCGCAGAAGGAAAACCCCTGGCAGCTCCTGAAGCAGGAATTCCCGGACGGGGCCGTCCCGGCCATCGGCGACGAAGCCGCCGTAAAATGGCAACTCCATCTCGATCTTGGAAAGGATCTGATCGTCGAGGACGAACGTGGGGAAGAAAAGCGCCTTCGTTTCGTCGCCTTGCTCAAGGGCAGTGTGTTGCAGAGTGAGTTAATGGTGGCCGATGCGCAATTCGTGCGACTTTTTCCGTCCCTCACCGGTCATGCGTTCTTTCTCATTGACGCCCCGAGGACGCAATCGGCCGACGTGGAACGCGCACTCGAAAGTGGATTGGATAGCTTCAGCTTTGACGCCGCGCCTACACCTCGCCGGCTGAACGAGTTCCTTGCCGTTCAAAACACGTATATCTCCACGTTTCAGGCGCTCGGAGGATTCGGACTCCTGCTTGGCACGGCGGGGCTGGCCGCGGTCATGCTGCGAAACACTTGGGAGCGACGCAGCGAGCTGGCCTTATTTCGAACGCTGGGCTTTTCACGTCCCGCCATTGGCGCGATGGTGATGACGGAAAACGTAGCTCTGCTGGTTTTCGGACTACTCGCAGGTGGCGTTGCGGCCATGGTGGCTCTCGCGCCCGTTATTGTTGCGGATGGTACGTCCGTCCCCTGGGTATCCCTTTCCACGACGCTGGCAGCAGTGCTACTTGTTGGCGTCCTTTCCATCACGCTGGCTTTGTTTCCAGCCCTTCGCGGGTCGGTTCTCAAGGCCCTGCGCGCCGAATGAGGTAACCACGATTGTCCTCTCACTTATCATAAATCCTTGTCACCGATACGGTTATGTTGAAATAGGCTCGGACCGCCCTGCGTCTGCCTCGTCGCATTCAGCTCGATCGTTCGCAAGGTCCGAATTTACAGATGGTTATGGCACTTGTCGCGCGATAATCCTCTTGCAATGCGCACGAGCCGGTATTACAATGCCGTTCGTCTGATTCATGGAATCCCAGTGTGTAGCAAGCGGGCTGTGAATCCTCGACGCGCGGACGAAATCGTTGCCTAAAAATGCGGGTTCGCATCGTCAACAGGAATTGCGCCCGGACCTGTTGATTCCTTCAGAATGACCGATATAGTATGTGATGTGTGCGCGACTACGGCGAGCGCACGCGACGTTCATAAAAACCGAGCTTCCACTCGCTGCGGCACCCTTTGACCGCGCCAACAACTTACGGGGTGCCGCACGCCTTTTTACGGGCCTCGCACGAGCGTTCTTGTTTCTTGATATCTAGCTACGGCGGGTAGACGGCGCGCATCTGCTCGGCGTACTCCGCGAGTGATCCCAGGCCCATGGCCGACCGTCTCTGATCGACCTCGGCTTCGTTCTCGATCGGGCGCGGGATCAGCTTGCCGTCCACAGTGTGGAACTGCGTGCCGTAAACCTGTGGCTTCCCCTCAGCCAGGAAGACGCGATCCGTAAGGTACGCCACATGCTGCGCTGAGGCATCGCCTTTTTTATGCGCTTGCGTCAAGAGTTCGAGACATCGCCGCTGGAACGCGGGATCTTGATCCGCATGCTGAACCAGCAACCAGGCGGCCTGCGCGCCTTCCTCCCCGACCATGGCCTCACCCGGCCAGCCGTGCTTTTCGATCACCTCCCTCATCCATGCGGTATTGTCTGAATCGATGCGCATGAGTTGAAGGGCGTCTATCGGCTGTGCGTTGCGGACGTTTTGGTCCGTTCTCATCCGTTCCAGCAGTTCCGTGTGCAGCTGCGGGTTGGCCATCGACTTGAGCGATGCATCCCGTTGGACGGAGCATGCCCGAACGATGCCTTCCCAGCGAGGATCAGCTCGCAGCGATTCCAGGTCGGCGTCGCTTTTCAGGTGTTCGACGTCCGACCAGCCTTTTTGGACAGCCAGTTCGAGATACTTGAATGCGTCGCCGGTCCGCCCGAGCCTCGCGTAACAACACGCGGCGTTGTAAGGAACGGTCGGCCAGGTAGTGCCGGCATCAAGAACGCGGACATACAGCTCGGCGGCTTTGAGGAAATCCTTCTCTCCGTAGGCCGCTGAGGCTTCCGCAAACCATTTCTTGGCGTCCGTTGTGCGATCGGGTTGCGTCGGATTCGTGCCTTGCTCGGCTTGCCGGCCCAGACAACACGAAATCAACAGAAACGAAAACACAAGCCCCGATCGTTTCATCCTTCAGCGAACCTCCACACATGCACGTTCAATCGGAGCAAACCGCTCGGCGGCGCTGCCCTGGTTGACGGCGATTTCCAGGAACCCCGAGCCGCCGATCAACGCAAGGGCGGTTCCCTGGGGCACATCACTAAAAGTGGAACGAATCGAGCCCACGCTTATGCCATTGACCCTGACCTCCAAAGGCCGCTGTGCCCCGCGAGCTTCGCGCAAGTGATCCTCGTGAATGTTGGTGACCATGCCGCCAAAGCGATCAACATAAATCACTCCGCCCGTCCAGCCGCCTTGGGCGGACGTGGCCCTTTGCAGATCGGGAAGCATTTCCAAAATATCCGTGGCTCGCCCGAAGGCATGACGCTTGACTCCGTTCACAAGATGCGCGGCTGCGGGGGCCATGATATCCCGGCCATGAAACGTCGAGGAAACTTTGGACAGGGCATATCGCCTATCCTCGACCACGTGCATGGATTCCAGAGGATGTTCGCGGTGTACCCAGGTGATCAGGCCGTTGTCCGGGGCGACGACCAGCCGCCCTGCGTACTGCCCAAGAATGATTCTTCGGTTCGAGCCGACTCCCGGATCGACCACCGCCAGGTGCACCGTTTCCTTCGGAAATTGGGACCACGTTCGCCAGAGCACGAACGCCGCCTGGCGCACGTTGAACGGATCGATTTCGTGAGTGATGTCGATGATCCGCGCCTGTGGCGCAAGGGTCAGGATGACGCCCTTCAACTCCCCGACGTAATGATCGCGCAGGCCGTAGTCGGTGAGCAGAGTGATGATGGACATGAGCGTACCCTTCTTCGTGCTCCATGCGGGGCTTCGATAGCATCTTGAATAGTTAGCGGGGGTACGTCAATCAACTTGCGGGGCCGTGGGCTACACATACAATAAAATGGGGCGCGGAGGTTGTAATGATCCGGAGCAACTCGCCTCACGATCCTTGGTCGACATCACGTCAACAAATGGTGGACAACCAAATTCGTCAGCGAGGAGTGAGGGACCCTCGTGTGCTCGAAGCGATGGAATGCGTTCCACGGGAGCGTTTCGTGCCCGTGCCTCAGCGCGACTCGGCCTATGAGGATCGCGCTTTGGCGATTCCCTCGGGCCAGACCATCAGTCAGCCATACATTGTCGCCTACATGACCGAGCTGCTGGCCGTAACGGCGGACAGCAAAGTTCTGGAAATCGGGACCGGTTCGGGATATCAGACGGCCGTGCTCGCCCGGCTCGCCCGAACGGTTCACACCGTGGAGCGAATTGATGCCCTGCGCGAATCCGCGGCCCGGACCCTTGCTGAATTGAATCTGACCAACGTTGTTTTCCATGCAGGTGATGGCAGTCTGGGGCTTCCCGCCTTCGCTCCCTTTGATCGGATCATCGTCACCGCAGCCGCCCCGCGGATTCCCCCGCCCCTAGTGGCTCAATTGGCGGACAAAGGTCGCCTGGTCATCCCCGTCGGCGGCGAATCGGAACAAACCATCGTTTTCGTCGTTCGTGAGGGACCGCGAACCATCGAGACTCCCATGCTGGCCTGCCGGTTCGTGAAGCTTATAGGCCAGGAGGGCTGGAGAATGGAATGTTCGGAAAACTAGCCTTCTCTGACCCGAACGTGACATCCATTTCTGATCAAATTATTTGAAGTCACTTCACAACAGCCGAAGCAACCGCACAAACGATTGCAGTCGGACGTATAGGAGTTTAGACTGCGTCGAACTGATACCTCTGTCGATTGAGTTTACCGGTGGAAATGAGGCTGGCCGCGGAGGAACTCGTATGAAGGCTCGACTTCTCATTCTTATCGCCTTGGCCGCGGGCTTGGCCGTGTATTTCGCAGTAGCTAAGAACCGCGCCCCAGTCGTCACGCAGTCCGAAATCGTGGAGGACGGGGACATGACGGAGGATGAAATCAAAGCAAAGAGGGAAGAACAAAGCGAGGTTTGTACACGGCCGCTCCCAGGCAAAGAACCGTCGATACCTCCTGAACTTGCCGTTACCGTTGAAGTTGATCGCTCCAGCGGAAAGAACCGGCTGGTTTTCCATGTGACGGAAAAGCACGGATACTATGTAGAGACCTTCCGTATCCAGGCTTGGTACAAGCGCCCGGGGGTTACCGCTCCGGAAGATTCACCCTTCCCTTGGTCGCTTTATGTTGACAATTATCTGAAAGCCAATGAGACCTTTAGAATATGCGGCGATATCACCCAAGTGGAACTCTCTCGCATCGGCGGCGACATGGGCACGTCGGAGAATTGGGACGCGAGAATCACTTGGCACTGCCGCGCACGCGAGAAGAACCCCGATCAGTTTCCTGTTGTCACGCAGATGGACCGATGTCGTTAGCGATTGGCAAACAGCAGCACGTTGCACAGCACCGAAATCGCCAGCAGCACGCCTAGCGCCAGCACCCATTGAATGGAAATGCGCGGCGTCGTGGAGATTGGTACCAGCGGCTCGGTAGGCGCCTCCGCCAGTTTTCGTCCGGTGGCCAGCGATTGCAGCAGGGAGTGGTCGTATTTCTTGCGAGCCTGAAACGGCGGTTCGCCACGAGCCACCGCCTCTAGGTCATCGATCAATTCGACCATCGACGGATAGCGCTCCTCGGGCGATTTCGCCATCATCACTTCGATGATCTCACCAACCCCCGAGGAAAGTGCGGGGTTAATGTGGTCCGGCGGGAGCAGGGGGTCCTTAAGGTGCTTGTGCATCACGGCCGAGGGCGTCGTGCCGTCAAAAGGAACCTTGCCCGTAACCATGTGATAAAACGTCGCCCCCAACCCGTAGATATCCGCTCGAGCGTCAATGGTGATCTCGCCTCGGATTTGCTCGGGGCTGATGTAATACGGCGTCCCGTACGCCCTCCCGGCCTCGGCCGTCGCTGTGACGAAGTCGCCCATCTCCCGCGCCAGACCCATATCCGCGAGCTTCACATCACCGGCCTTGGTGATCATCATGTTTTTAGGCTTTACGTCGCGGTGAATAAGTCCCTGCTGATGGGCGTGATGGAGGGCCTTCGCGCATTGCAAGATGATGCGCACGGCATCGGCCTCGGGCATTGGCTTTCCATCCGTGAGCAAATCGTACACCGTCTTGCCGTCGATGAACTCCATGACGAAGTAGTGGTACCCGCCCGATTCGCCGACGTCGTAGGCCTGTACGATGTTGGCATGGTTCAGCCGAGCCGCCGCCCGGCCCTCGCGATAGAACCGATCGACGAACTCGCGATTCTCACTTAGCCGCTTGGGCAGCACCTTGATCGCCACGATGCGGTCCAGGCTGAGCTGCTTGGACTTGAATACCACCGCCATCGCCCCCTGACCCACCTTGCTGAGGACCTGGAAGCCGGGAATCTGCTGCGCCGGCCGGTACATGGAGTCCTCATCCATGGCCATGTTCAACCGCTTGATCTGGGAATGGGTGATGTAACCGTGCTGCAGAAGCAGGTCGACGAGGGCGGTTCCCCGACCTTTCTCGCCCATGGCCTTGTGCTCGGCGCGGACCAGCTCCAACTCATTGGCGGTGCAGAGCTTCCGCTCAACGACGAGCCGGGCGAACTGTGAGTCGTCAATCGACATGGTTCAATTCCGTGACCCTAGGATTATAGCCCGCCGCTCCTCGCGGTCACCTCGTCCCTACGTCCGATCAGATGCCGTTTCAAATGCAGTTCAGCCGATTTCGGGTCGTCCCGCAACCTGGAGAGCACTTCCCTTGCCGCATTCACCTGCCTAGCTGTAAACAGACACGACACGCTCTCGACTCGCCGCCGATAACCCAGTGTTGACAGAACGACTGATATCAGCTCATCGCACCCGCCCCCGGTCAATGCCGAAACGGACACTATGGGGCGTTTCTCTTCTTCTAATACGAACACCGGTCCGGCGTCCGCCTTATTCATCACGATAACGCAGCCGCCCCAATTGCGCGAGGCTGCCAGCAGCTCTCGGCCCGCCTGCGATAGCGGCTGCGACCCGTCCAGCAATAGCAACCGAATTTCGGCTTGCTCCAGGACAAGCCGACCCGCCTCGACCGCCTGCCGCTCCAGCGCGTCGGGGGAGTCCCAATGTCCGGCGGTATCCACCAGCGTGACCGGCACGCCGTCCATTTCCACCGGCTCGGCCACCCAGTCTCGGGTCGTCCCCGGATGAGGTGAAACGACCGTCGCGGGCCGGCCGATCAAACGGTTGAACAAAGTTGACTTGCCGCTGTTGGGCGGACCCACGAGGGCTACCGTGATGCCTTCAAGGAGGGGGCGGGCGACCGGGAACCCCTCGGCCATTCCTGCCAGTTGTTGCCGCGCTCGCTCCGGATCGGATCGACAAAGGGTAGCGACCTTTTCCAATGCCGGGAGCAAGTTGCTGCGCTGCCAGGCCAGAAAACGAACCGCCCGCTCCGTCTTCGCTCGTACAAGGGCCTGGACAATCTCGCCCTCGATCAGAGTGTCCGTCGGCCAGGTTAATCCGGCCGCTTCTTCCGGCCGGCATACCGTCGCGCCCAACCGCTCCAACGTCTGCAGAATTCGTTCAATCACCCGCACCCCGCCGTGCGCGCAAATATCCACGAATACGTCCGCTGCCTGCTGCTTGCAAACCATCACGTCATCAATGGTTTCCTCCCCGTCCACGAAGCGCCCGTATCGAAGGCAATCGATTGGAGAACCCGACAGGGCGTGACCCTTGCACGAGCGAAATGCCTTATCGACGATGGCGACCGCATCAGGACCTATGACGCGGACGACCCCGATCGCTCCCGCGCCCGGCGGAGTGAGAACGACCGTGCTATTGCCGGCGCCCGAAGTCATGCCCCCATTTCGTCGAGGTGCTTGTCGTACGCCAGGCCCACTCCGCGAAGCGCCAGGTCGCTGACGATCGTATCCAGAAAATCGCAGTGCGGGGCAAGGAAAGTCACGTCGCCTCCCGTGGCCACCACCTGAGGCCAGCGGTTCAAATGCGTCGCGTAGGCCTCCACCAGTCCGCGAACCGCACCGGCCAGCCCGCGGCAGACGCCGTTCTGAATCGCCTCCGCCGTGTTCCGCCCATAGGGCAGTTCCGGAATCCCCGGCGTTACCTCCGGCAGCGCTGCCGTGAATTCGTGCAACGCCCGAAGCTGCATACGCATTCCGGGCAGGATCGCCCCGCCCTTCAGTACGCCGTCGTCGTCCACTAGATCGACCGTGACCGCCGTCCCGAACGCGACGACCGTACAGCCGGTTTGCAGCCTTTCGTAGGCCGCCGCCGCCTCGCACACCCGGTCCACGCCGATGGCTTTTTTGTCGGCGACGGTCACGTCCATCGGAAGGGGCACCGTCTCTCCTACCACCAGCGCTTCGCGCCCCTGCTGGGCGAGTACGAAAGTGCGAATGCGCTCCAGGGCTTCGGGCACCACCGAGCTGATGACCGTCGCCGCCGGTCGCCCCGTAGGCGCGGATTTGAAGTGCGCGGCGTAAACTTCCTCGAATGCGTCGGGGTTGTCCGTCGCCGCGGTGAGCGGTGTTTTGAGCGTTCTGTCGTGCCACGTAGCGACGCTCGTCGTCGTGTTGCCGATATCGATCACGATAATCGGCGCTTCGGGATCGTAGGGCGGCGGACGAATCATGGCCGGTCGTCGGTTTGTGCTGCGCCGGTCGGCAAACCGGCCAGGGGAGTATTCAAATCCGCCTCGCCCTCGGCGGAAGAGGGGAGGGTGGGGGGGGCGGATGCGGCCTTGGCGGCGGCAATCATCGTCCACAGTTTCTCGATCATGACGGAAAGCCCTATACCCGTTACGGCGCTGACCGGCAACACTTCCTTGCCGATCGCCTCGCTCAGCGCTGATGCCGCGTCGTGCCCCCCCGTCATGTCGATCTTGTTGGCGATGACCAATTCCTCCTTTTCAGCAAGCAATGGGCTGTACTTGGCCAGTTCCGCGCGAATCGCCTGGTACGCTTCCGCCGCCGGCGTCGCCGTCCATTCGCTGCCCACATCGACCACGTGAACGATCACCCGCGTCCGCTCGATGTGCCTCAAAAACGCATCGCCCAACCCTGCCCCTTCGTGCGCGCCCTCAATCAGTCCCGGAATGTCCGCGAGCACGAACCGGCGGTGATCGGACAATTTCACGATCCCCAACTGCGGCTGCAAAGTAGTGAACGGATAGTCGGCGATCTTAGGCCGCGCCGCCGACAAGCGCGAGAGCAACGTGCTCTTCCCCGCGTTTGGCAGCCCCACGATCCCCGCGTCGGCGATCAGCTTCAACTCCAGCCGCAGCCAGCGCTCCTGCCCCGGCGTTCCCTTCTCGGCTTCCCGAGGCGTCTGGTGATCGGGCCGGGCGAACCGCGCGTTGCCCTTCCCACCTTTGCCCGCCTCGGCGATGCAAATCCGTTCTCCCGGCGTCGATAGGTCCTTGATGAGGATGTTCGTGTCGCGGTCGTAGATCAGCGTACCCGGCGGAAGCTGAAGGGTGAGATCCTCGCCCATCTTGCCGAACATTTTCTTGCCCATCCCCGGTTGCCCGTTCTTGGCGATCCAATGATGCCGCCCCGCAAAGTCCAGCAGCGTATCCACGCCCGCCGTCGCCACCGCTATCACGTTCCCTCCGTCCCCTCCGTCCCCTCCGTCCGGCCCGCCCTTGGGAATGTACTTCTCTCGACGGAAGCTCACGCACCCGTCGCCGCCCTTTCCCCCCCGAACATAAACTTCCGCGCGATCAACTAACATGGAAGTGTAAAGATCGAAGTTCGAAGATCGAAACTTCGGATAATCTGGTCGTTCTTCATGTTTCGACCTTTGGACTTCGATCTTCGATCTTTGGTTTCACGTCTTCCCACCGAAACGCCGTCCCGCACTCCGGACACCGCTCCGCCGCCGCCCCCGTCAAATCATACGAACATTCCGGGCAATATGGCCGATTGCTCGGGATAGCGAGGTTCACAATCCATTGCCCGCGGAAAAACAGATAGCAACCGAGAGCAGCCTTCACAAGCTGGGAAGCGGGAGCGAGATAAAGACTACGAGTAAGTCCCGGCGTCCAAATGGATCCGGGAGATTCTAGCAAGACAATGCCGACATTCATCAATGAATGAAGAAGGGAAGCTAACGCCTCAACAAAGACGAGAAGTCCGACTGCCTTAACTCCAAGCCGAAACAGCGTCTTGTATTTCATGCTCTTCTCCGCGTGCTCGTCGATATGATAACGCGACCGTCCCGGCAGGACGATTGAGGTTCGCCCACCGTTTTAACGGTGGGCAGCGGACCCAAAAACAAAAAAATCCCGGAGGGACGACTGCGCAAATCAGCCGTCCCTCCGGGACTCAAAGCCTTGGGGCGCTTACTTCAACGTCCTACGCTTCCGCCGGCACGATGTCCACCTTCCGGCCCCGGAAGCGCACGATCCCATCGGAGAGCGCAAACAGCGTATCATCTCGGCCAAGACCCACGCGCAGGCCGGGAAGGTACGGCGTACCCTTCTGCCGCACGAGGATCGTGCCCGTGGTGACCTTCTCTCCGGCGCCGCGCTTCAGCCCCAAAAACTGCGGCCTGCTGTCCCGCCCGTTCCGCGTCGAGCCTTGCCCCTTTTTGTGTGCCATATCACGTCACTCCATTAATAATTCGTAACTCTACCGCATCTCCCATTCCCGGCTTCGCCGAACGGGAATCGCCGCCAACCGCGCCTGCGGATCGCCCGGCAAGTCATATTTAATGGCCAGAGTCCGCCGGGAGTAAAACGCCCGCGGATTGTCTTCCGATTCAGGCTGCTTCGGGTCGAACGACGGGTTGCGCACCCGCGCGCTCTCTCCCGACAGCCCGCTGATGTACAGCGTAAAGCTCGACGCAGCCTGCTCGAACGTCCGGAACACCGCCGCCGACGACCGCGAGTTTTCCTCCCCTTGCAGCAGCGGCCCCGTCACCTTGGCCGGCGTCGCAAAAAACGGAAACTCCTGCAGGTGCCGAGCCTTAATGTGGTCGTACACCTTCGGATGAATATCCGCCCCGCCCTCGACCACCCGCAGGGCATCCGTCACTATCCGAAACGACGGAAAAAACTCTCTGTCCTTGCCCGTCCGGTTGGTCACATCATACAGCACGTACCAGAACGTCGTGTCGAAGTCATCGCCCGGCAATCGCAGCGTGATCCGTTGTGGGTCCTTGAAGCGAATATCGAGCTGCCACGCCGTGGTGGCGATATCCGCCTTCGGCGCGGCCGCGCTGGACGAGCCGAAGCCCGCCCAAACCCCAAACAACACGACTCCGATCGTCCATCGCTTCATAGCCCTACGATCATAGCCCATTCAGCCCATCCGTCAACTTTCGCTCCATTCGACAATCGCCCATCGACAATCGACAATCGGGTCGATGAAACCCGGCTTCAAAGTTGGCCTCGTCCGAGAGTTAACCGTCGTCGTCACGCCGGACATGTGCCCGGCCTTCGACGGCGTCGTGGTTCATCGTGTCTATTCGACTTGGTCCGTGGCCCATCATTTTGAGATCGCCGCCCGCAAGGTCCTCGTGGATTTCCTCGAACCCCAAGAGGAGGGCATCGGCTCGCGTCTCACCGTCGATCACCTTGCACTGTGTCCCGTAGAAAGGACCGTCCGCATCCGCGCCGAGCTGGTAGAAGTCACCAACGATCATCATCCCCGCGTGGTCTGCAACGTATCCGCGTACGACGGCGAGCGCCTGCTCGCCAAAGGTACGCAGGTCCAGGTGGTCATGAACAAGGAACAATTGCAACGCTACATCGAAAGGAGCTAACCGTGGTCAAACTGGTTGCCTTGTACAAGAAGCCCGCCGACGTATCCGCCTTTGAAACGCATTACAAGGAAATCCACACGCCCCTGGCCAGGAAGATGCCGGGGTTGAAGAAGCTGGAGGTCGCGCATTTCACGGGCTCACCGGGCGGCGAACCGAAGTTCTACATGATGGCCGAGATGTACTTCGACACCAAGGAGGCCATGATGTCCTCCCTGGGCAGCCCGGAGGGCAAGGCCGCCGGAAAGGACGTCATGTCTTTCGCTGGCGACCTCATCCACATGATGTTCGCCGACGTGGCCTAGCGTCCGTTCTGCTGACCTACCGGCGGGTGCCGTACATGGCGCTGAGGGCCTTGGCCAGGTCAGAGCGGGAAGGATTCCGCAGGTGAGCGCCGGCGATGGCGACTTGCAGCGTGTCTCGTTTGGAGCCGGCCTGGGCCACCTGGACCACGGCTTGGCGAGGGGCGACGTGGCTCGGCGTGAGGGCGGCATGAAGCCCATACCCGGCCGTGAACGCAATCAACAATCCCGCCGCATATCGAAGAAGTCTGTTAGAAAACCCTGCCGATCCGTAAGCCGCTTCGCCGAGGATCAAGCGCCCGCCCACGCGGCGCACGGAAACGGGTTGCGGTTCGGGCAGCAATTTCAGATTCCGCACCGAGCCGCACAAGGACTCATATTCGCCACGGCACGTTGGACATTCGGCCAAATGGGCCTCAAAGGCCGGTCGCTGGGATTCGGAAAGTTCACCGCCTAGGGCGTCGGCCATTACCATTTGGAAATCATCACAGTTCATGGTTGCACCTCGTCGTCCCATCTTGCCTGTAGCCGGTCCCGCACCGCTTGCACGGCCCGCAGATAGTGCGTCTTCACCGTGGATACCGCCAGGCTCATGTCCGTCGCAATCTCCGCGAAGGTCAGTTCGTCGTACACCTTGGCCACCAGCACCCCGCGCTGGATATCACTGAGCCGATCCAACGCCGAAACAATGTCTTGGCGCAGCGCCGCGATGTCTTGCTCCTCCAATTCCCGCGCGACGATCGTCGGAGTGTCCTTCGTAGGTGACAAGGAGTTGACATCCGCTTGCCGCTTGCGACTTACGTCCATCGCCCGGTTCAGCGTGACCCGCCGTAGCCACCCTCTCGGTTGAAGCGGTCGAGCGCGCGTACACTGCCGGTCCCATCGAAGGAACACGTCCTGCACCACGTCGAGGGCGTCGTGATGGCGGCCCAGGAACCGGTAGGCCCAGCCGTACACCTGTCCGGCGTACTGCTCAAACCCGCCCGCTTCCGCGCCTTCCGCCAACGCCATTGACATTCGCCTTTCCTACTTCTCGCTGCGATCCAGCGGCAGCCGCGAGGTCACCAGCAGCTCATAGGGTCGATCGCGGAACGCCGAGCCCTCGAACTCCCATTGCACGGTCCCGTCCTCCTCCTTGTCGCCATTATGGGCGACGATCGTTCCGGGCATATCCACCTCGATTTCAAAGGCGTGGCCGCCGAGTTGATTGGTCACCTCGTAGAACTTCCGCGCCCGTTGATAAGCGGCCTCGAACCTGGCCAAGCCGTCGTCGTCGTATCCCGCGTCGCGTTTCAGCGACGCCGTGAAGGCGCGATGAGCTTCTTCCATGATCCGCGTCGCTTCGCGCTCAAAGAATCGCTCACGATCCTCCGACGACAAACTCTCCACTCGCTGGGCCACTTCGTTCCAATCGATGCCTTCCTGGTAGACCTTCAGCAGCGCCTGCCGGGCAAGGAGCCAATGATCGGGCTTCAGCTTGTCGTCAGCATCTTTCACAGCTCGCTGGGCCAGCTCGATCTGCTTGTGCGCCTCCACACGGGCAAAGGCTTGAAGAAGCTCCGCCCGCTCTTCGAGCGATAGCTCTTCTGCTTTCTTCTCACCAAGTTCCTTGACGTCGTCGTCGATGATGTGGTCCGCCCAGAACTGGACGTAGGCCCATTCGCGGGGCACGTACACCCGCCGAAACGTCAGGTACACGCCATCCTTGCGCTGCTCACGGGTCAGCGTCGTGGGGAACTTGAGATACGTACCGGCGTCGGGATCGCTCGGAGCGGCGTAACTGCCGGGAAGTTCCTCACGCGCATGGAAGGTCCGCTCGCCGGTGAGCTTCACCTCCTGTTTGTTGTCCTCTTTTTGTTCAACCTCGCGGGAGACCTTCCAGCCGCTTGCGGGCGAGGGCATGGCGTCGCCCTTTTCGAAGTCAGCCTTGTCGCCTTCGTATTCGATCGCCACCGTCACCGCCCCGTCGGGTTTCACGGTGATTGTCTCTTTGCGTTTCACGCAGCCAACGATGATAAGAATGGGTGTCAGCACCGCCAACGAAATCAGGATGTACCTTCGTCCGATCATGGTTGTTTCTCCTATCCGGGGAACCTGCTCATCCGCAATCTTAGACGGAGGCGACATGGGTTTGGACGACACGATTTGCGAACATGTCCGGCTCGGTCCAGAATTGTCGGGACAATCATGGCCAAAGAAAGTGCAGGAAAACGGGCTGGCAAGGTTACTGCACGGAGCCTTCGTGATACCGATTGGCCCGTGATTGAACGCCTCTTCGGAGAAAAAGGGGCCTGCGGCGGGTGCTGGTGCATGACTTGGCGAGTGCCGCATGGCGGGAAGCTATGGGAAGAAAGCAAAGGCGCCCCGAATCGGCGAGCGTTCAAGAAGCTGGTTCAGTCAGGAAAGGTCTACGGTTGCCTCGCATTTTCCGGGTCGCAGCCCGTGGGTTGGTGCTGCATCGGCCCGCGGGGCGACTTCCCTCGCCTGGCCACGATCAATGCCCTGCAGAATTCGTGGCATGACGGTACATGGTCGGTGACATGCTTTTACATCCCCGCTCCCTGGCGACGTCGCGGTGTAGCCACGGCCTTGCTACGCGCCGCCGTCAAGCTTGCCCGTGAGTCGGGCGCGACCGAGCTGGAGGGCTATCCGGTCAAGCCGTATGGCCACGGGCCCATTCCCGCCGCCTTCGCCTGGACCAGCGTGCCGTGCCTTTTTGCGGATCAGAAGTTCGTGACCATCACTCCACCAGGCCACCCTCGCGACATTTACAAGAAGACGTTACGGCGATCGAGCAATGCAAACTAATCCATCGTAGCTGTCCCTCCGCGCTACGAGAGCGGTCACAGGAGTGCCACGCCTTGCCGAGTAAGGCGTGCGTGTTTATGCTCTTGAGCAGAGATTCTGTCGGAGTGCGATCCGGAAATAATGACGGAAAGCGGGACTATCTGGCCGCAGTGTAGGAAGAAGCTAGGTACCAACAGGAGAGAGCATTGCCCGTCATATCCATGTTCTATGGCATCATCGTGTCGCTGTACTTCATGGACAACCAGCGGCACAAGCGCCCCCACATCCATGCCAAGTACCAAGACCATGAGGCCGTCATTGCCATTCCCGATGGGGAAGTTCTGGAGGGGGCTCTGCCTCCCGGAAAAATTCGGCTGGTTCTGGCATGGGTTGAGATTCACGGGGATGAGCTGCTGGCCGACTGGCAGCTGGCGGTCAGCGGCCAGCATCCCTTTAAGATCGAGCCTCTGAGATAGCCGTGAACCCGCGAGTGAAAAGAGTCGTAGCGACGGATAGCCACAAGCTCGAAATCACTTTCTCGAATGGGGAGATCAGGGTCTATGACTGCGTCTCGCTGCTGGATTTCGGCGTCTTCAAAGAACTCCGGGACATCGGCTACTTCAAGCAGGCCCGCGCAGAGGGCGGCACCGTCGTCTGGCCGCATGAGCAGGATATTTGCCCGGACACGCTTTACGAAGATTCCAAGAAGTTGATCTCCAAATAAGCATCCGTGCGGATTTCAAAGAAATAATACGAAAACGATAGCAGTGCCGTTGGCGATTGAAGACTGTTCCGCAACGACGAAAAGTTGATAAACAAGCTCTGGCCAAAGGTTATTTCAATCTCGATGGTTGCATCTTAATTCATCATCCTGTCAGCGCGCCGATGCTTGAGCCGGCAATCGTTCGGCAAGGTACAGCGTGCATTCGGAAAGCTGCCGCGAGACTTGAGGGGACGCATAAGCCTCGAAGCCATCCACTCCGTTGTGCCACAATTGCTCCAACGATCGGTTGCCATCGGCAACGATGAAGACCCGTTCGGTCGCAGGAGACGTTGGAGGCGGCAAGGCGTCGATTCCCTTTTGCCGCAGATAGTACGCGGTGGCGGGGGTGTAGCGAGCGATAAGAGCGCATCGTTTGCTGCCATAGGCATGGCACTCATCGAGCGCCGGTTCCACTTCGACCAGCCCGTTGGGCTCCGCGCACAGGAACGGACGCCGCAGGACCGTGAACAATGGGAACGACACAACGATTGCCAGCAGAACGGTCACGACCCCTGATCGGAAACTCCGACGGTAACCATCCGCCGCCGAACTCAAGGTGCAGACTCCGGCGACGGCGCTAACGAGCAGGAGGGGAAGCAGCATGAGCCATGTGCGAGCGGGCAAGGGCAGCCCCAGGATGCCCGCGATCGCCAGGGCGACGACACCGGCGACAAGCGGAACAACCCGTTCAGGAGTGAGCTGTCGCATCGAGAGGAGCAGGAGTGCGGCACACCCGACAACCAGGACTACCGGCCCGGCTATCGCGGCGTCGCGTATCCAAAGCTGCCAGGTTGATTGCAACATGTTGCCAAGGGTTGGAATCTGCGTGGCGAGAATGCCCTCGGCCATTTGTCGTGTTCCGGAGAGTTTGTCCAACCCTTCCGAGAGAAGGATCGGCGAATACAAGCCGACGGTAAGAAGCGCGCAAACTGCAAGCCCGATGAAAAGACCTCGAAATAGTTTTTCCTTTTCCCTACGGGAGAAGAACGCGGCGATCAACAGCGCAACCGTCAAGCCGCTCACGATGAGTAACATGACCGGAACGGCGAACGCGCCCAATGCGCCCACAACGCCCCAAGCGACCCAAAGCCGCCGCCGCGATGGAGTGGCCATGAGTTGCAGCGTGAGTACGGTTGCGATGACGGCAAACAACGTCAGCAAGGAATAACCACGAGAATTGCTGGAGTATTCGATCAGCGCGGACGACACGCAGACGCCCAGGGCCGAAAGGAGCGTCACGTCGCGCCGTCGTGACAGAACCCAACCCAGCCACGCCGTCGCCGGGATCAGCAACACTCCGGCCAGGAACGCGGGAAGGCGCAGCGCCGGCGGGCTGCTTCCCAGCACGCGGCGCACCGCCGAAACCATCAGCGTATGGAGGACGTGGTTGTTGGGGACATAGTGGGTAACGATGTAACCCGGCGAGCGTGAACTGTAGTTGAGGTAGTTGTAGGCCTCGTCATAGCGCATCGGCTGGTCGAGAAACCGCCAGCGAACGGCAGCACCCAGCAGCGTCAAACCGATCACACCCGCGATGATCCATCGCGTTGTTTCTTGTCGTGCTCGGTCCGCGGCAAACATGTCGTCACAGGCGCGCAATCTGTCGTATTTTTCGGACATTGCGTCACAGTGCTGAAACGAAGCGACGCACTTGGGGGCAAGAAATGCGCACGCGATCACCGATATTTAACCCAGGGTGAGCCGCGGGCTGCAGTCCATTGCTCATTGGGAACGAAAAATCAAGCGATGACGACGACGACCGCGACGATCAACACGCACCGTGAACAGTTGCTGCGGCATCTCCGCGACGGGCACGGCTATCAATTCCTCACCATCGCCGAGCCGTACCTGTTCCACTGCCCGGACGACGATTACGTCCGCCTGATGGCCGTGCGCGAATATCTGTCGTTGAATCTCGTCGAACCTGCCCGCGATTTGTTGGACGTAGACCCGAACGTTGCCATGTTGTCCCCGGAGCTGGCCACGCTCCGTGATTCGCTTCAGTCGCTGCCGACGACGGCGCGGTCATGGACAAGGTTCGGACCGCAATTTGAGGCCAACCTCGCTGCGTTGTCCGATCGCGGCGTGGATGTGAGCGTCATACGCGGGGCCTGGACCGAACAGGCGGCGAGTTACCGGCTTTTCCTCGATCGCAACAACCGATATCAGGTTCGACATCGTGAGGATAACGGTCGGGGGCGGTGGTTTCCATTTCTGGGCGACCACCACGCCGTCGATAACGCCAGACCCATGCCCGACGGGATCGGCGCCAACATGCCCGGGCCGTACCTGTTTGAGGGGCTGGGCATGGGCCGATTTTTCGAGCGGGTGTATCGGGCGACACATAACACGTTTCTGGGCTATAGCTGTGCCTTATTCGTTGTGGAGCCGCGGGCCGCCTCTTTGGCCGTTGCCCTGCACCTCAACGAATGGCGCGACATTCTCGCCGATCGCCGAGTGCTACTTTTCGCAGGCGAATCGTATGCCGACCAGCTTCATCGTGCCTGGGAAGAAGACTATGACTTGCCCTTCCCGCACCAGGTTTTCACCTGCGGACAGGCCGTGGATGATATCTGTCAAGCCGCGGACGTTGTACAAAAAGCCGCCCGTAAACGAGAGACCGCGATCCGCGAATCGCTAGCCGATCTGGAGCGCCGTTATGCGTCGCGGAATACCTCGTATTGGGCGAAGCGCTTTGACGACGCCTTGAGTGGTCATGGCGAGCCGTTGCGCATCCTGGCCTCGGTCAGCACGCACACCACTTTCCTGCAACATTCCATGCGTGACGCCAAACGCGCCCTCGAGTCTCTAGGCCACCGATGCGTCGTGTTGACGGAAAAGACGCCCTACACCGTGACAGGGCCTTTGACCTACCATAACGCCGTCCGAGCGCTTAATCCCGACGTTTTTTTCATCCTCGACCATCTGCGCCCGGAGTTTGCGTCGATCGTCCCGAGAAACCTGCCGGTTCTGACCTGGGACCAGGATCAGCTTCCGCACGTCATCACCAAAACCAATCTCGACGCCATCGCCCGGCACGACTTCGTGGCCGGCTGCTCCAAGTCACGCTGCGTGACGTTGGGCTGCGATCCAAGGCAGCACCTCCACGCCCGCGTGCCGACCTGCCCGGAGCAATTTGGCGGCGAACCATTGGCGGATGCCGAAACGGCGAAATATGCCTGCGATGTTTCCTATGTAAGCCATGCGTCGCAGACACCGCGCTCCTTTCACGAGGAAGAGCGAAAAGCGTATGAGCACCCCACGCTGGTGCGGCTGATCGATGAGCTGTACGAGCAAATGCCCGCGCTGCTGGCCAAGGCTCGAATCGCGGACATGGCCTTGATGACGACTGCTCTGAAGGAAGGCTGCCGCCGCTGCGGCATCGCCACTCTCGATCCCCGCCTCGAAGCCCGCCTTCAAGGCTGGTATCTCTGGCGGCTCGCCGATCGGATGTTTCGCCACGAAGCCCTGGAGTGGGCGGCCCAATGGGCGCGGCGGACCGGGCGGTCCTTTCGCATTTACGGCAATGGATGGGACAGGCACCCGACGCTCGCCGAGTTCGCCGCCGGTCCCGCTGAAAACGGACGCGAATTGCTCTGCATCTATCGCGCCTCGCGGATCAATCTGCAACTGATGCCCGCCGGATTCATCCACCAGCGGTCGCTCGACGGGATGGCCGCCGGTGGGTTCTTCCTTTCTCGACTCTGCCCCGGCGACCTGCGCGGCCAGACCCTTCGGCGGCTCGAAACACGAATCAACGAATTGGGAATCAAGACCACTGAGCAACTGCTGAACCACGCGGACACGGAGATGAAACGACTCGTCCGCGATTACCTCGGCGAAGCGCTGACCATCGTCGATCATCACAAATACGATCTTCTGAACCAGATCCGTCTCAGCGCCGAGCTTCCCTATCCGGACGAAGTCTTTCCCGACTTCCGTAATGTCGTCTTTGATTCCGCGGAGGAGTTCGACCTCGCCGCGGACCGCTTCCTTGCGGATGAACCGCGCCGCCGGGAAATCGCCCGGCAGATGCACGAGGTAGTCGTGCAGCGATTCAGCTACCGCTCAACCATGGATCACTTCCTCCGCTCCATGGCCGCTTATCTGCGCGAAGTCAGCGCGGAGTCGCCGACCTGACCAAAGCAACGCCCTTCATCCGCCGATAACCACTGGCGGAGCGCCGATGCGCAGAATCCGCGCGTGTAAAGACGATGTCATGAGCAATTTATCCCTTTCGATGGACGTCCCGGTGTGGCCTTCCGCCGCCATTCGCGGCGACGCGAGGTCCGGCGACGCCATTCAGTGGCAGGAGTCGCTGCGGCGGTTCTATGGCCGCGTGCGGCACGGCGTTCGAGATCGCTGGCTCGACTATTACTACGTCCGCATCAAGAAGCGCCTCGCAGGTCTCATCCCGCCCGGCAGCCGCGTCCTCGACATCGGTTGCGGCACGGGCGATCTGCTTTCCTCCCTTCAACCTTCGGTCGGCGTGGGCGTCGATCTCAATGAGGCCATGGTCGATGAAGGGCGGCGGAGCCATCCCCAGCTACGCTTCGTACACCTGCGCGGCGAAGACGTCGCCCAACTCAACGAAAAGTTCGATTATGTCGTGCTCTCCCAGACCCTGGGCGAGATCTATGACTTGCTCGCCTTGTTCCGAGCAATCCAGTCCGTTTCCCACGCTCGCACTCGTCTTGTCGTCGTTCACTACAGCCGAGTCTGGCAGCCCGTCCTTCGGCTCATGGAATGGTTACGCCTCAAGAGTCCCTCCCCGGAGCAGAACTGGGTTCCGTCGGATGAAATCATTCATCTCTTGCGGCTATCCGGGTTTGAGACGATCCGCATGTTCGGCATGACCATCGCCCCGTTATACGTGCCCCTGCTCTCGATGCTGCTGAACCGCTTGATGGCCAATCTGCCCGGCGTGGATCAATTCGGCATCAACAATGTGATCGTCGCCCGCTCCGTCGAGCCCGCGACCATCGAAGCCGCGCGCCCACGGAGCGTCTCTATCGTCGTACCAGCGCGAAATGAGGCAGGGCACATCGCCTCACTGCTGGAACGCATGCCCGTTGTCGCTCCGGAGCAGGAGGTCATTTTCGTCGAAGGAGGCAGCACCGACGCCACGTGGGACGCGATCCTGAAGGCCGTGCGCGATTACCGTGGCCCCTTTACAATGAAGACCTTTCAGCAAAGCGGCCACGGCAAGGGCGACGCCGTCCGGCGCGGTTTCGAGGCCGCCACCGGCGACGTCCTGATGATTCTCGACGCAGACCTCAGCGTACCGCCGGAAGAGCTTCCGATGTTCTACGCCGCGCTGGAGAGCGGCCAGGGGGAGTTCATCAACGGTTCACGCATGGTCTACCTCATGGATCGAAAGGCCATGCGTTTCCTCAACCTGCTCGCCAACAAGACCTTTGGTTGGGTGTTTACCTACCTGGTCTCGCAGAGGTTTCGCGACACTCTCTGCGGCACAAAAGTTTTATCCAAAGCGAACTACGAGCGGATCGTGGCCAATCGCGCCCACTTCGGCGATTTCGACCCCTTTGGCGATTTCGATCTGATCTTTGGGGCGGCTAGGGCCAATCTAAGAATCATCGACTTGCCGGTTCACTACAAGGCGAGGGTCTACGGGCAAACCAATATCTCCCGCTTCCGACACGGCTGGATGCTGCTTCGCATGTGCATCGTCGCCGCCCGCAAGCTGAAGTTTGTGTAGCGGATACGCTACGGTCCCACCTGCGTTGCCAGTCCGGTCCCCGCGCGTATCGCTAACTCTTTTTTCAGCGGCGTGATGTAGTTGCCCATAAGAATGGCGGCTTCTTCCGCTGAAGAACACTGCGCAATGGCGCTATCAAAACTGCGCTCCGCTTCCGTGTCTTTTCCCCGTGCCAATAGATAGCCGCCGCGAAGAACGGCCCCGGCCACAAACGAGCTTCCTTTCGGGGTTTGATCGCACAATAACGCCAAACCATCCATGAGTCGTTCCACGGCCCGCTCACCCGGTCCCAATTCCAAGACAAACAACCCGTTAAACTTGTGAACATTTATCCCGGAAGGCCCCACAGCAGGCGTAGGAAGCTGGTCGCGCCCCAGATACATCCGATCATTGTAGCCGACGATCCAGACGCGATTGTCGGAGCGAACCCAGCCCGGATTCTTGAAGGCTGCGAGGTCGGTGCGCAAGTCGATGTTGAGGAATTTCATTTCCTCCAGGCCGTACCTTGCTTTGCCGTAGGCGGCCACTCGAAAGCCGGGCGGGACCGAGTCCGTGGCCACGACCGCGAAAACATCCCGCGGTCCTGCATGGTCTTTGAGGTAGCCCATAACGCCACGCCAGTCGCGTTTGTCGATCCTCTCCAGTGATTCCAGTGATGCGCGGACCATGGGCACGGCGAACGCGCAAAGAGCGACGGTAAAAGCAGCTATACCCACCGCCGGACTTCTCACGGCGAGTCTCCGGCGGATTTCTTCCACGGCCACCGCGATGCAGCCGAAGGTTACGACCGCGCCCACCAGCAAATACTGCGGTTTGGGGACCGCGTTGCCGAACAGGCCGTACACGATCGAATAGAACAAGGGAAAAGTGAGGAAGACACAAAGAAACAAGCCGCAGCCGTCTCGGCGCTCACGCGCGCTCTTGAACAGAAGCCATGCGCCCGCCGCCGCACAAACGCCTGCGAGCGCAACCAGCCAGGTCGCTCCCGGCAAAGCGTTGAAAACAGTGCGCGTGGAGTATCCGGCAAACAGGGCCGCGAAGCCCTCCGAAAGAAGCATAAGAGTGCGCCGGCTCCAATGCTCCGACCCTGCACCGATGGCCCGAAGGTTGTGCAGCAACACAACGACGAAGAACGGCGTATAGAGAACGTAAGCGGTGAACAGCGAAATCATGGTTCGGCGAAACCTGGTACCTTCGCCGCCCAGGTCCGCTTTTAGAGTTTGCGAGGCTCGACGGCGCAGGACCACCGCGTAAGCAGCAATTCCCGCCACGATGAAATGCGGGTCGGTCCAACGCCCCATGAGCATTAGAAAGACGGTCGCGGAAAAAACCGCCCACATTTTTTTCGTATTGCAATTCCGCGCTGCTTGAAAGGTCCACACGCTCGCCAGGGCCAGGACGAACATCAGGGCGTAGGGGCGCGCCTCCTGCGACATGTACAAGTGGATCGGGCAAACGGCCAGGAGTAATGCCGCCGTTACGCCCGCCACTGATCCGGCAAAACTCCCCACCAGCAAGCCCAGAAGTAGGACGCCCGCCGCGCCACATAACGCCGCAGGTAGCCGGACCCACCAATCGCTGTCGGCCAAACCCACTCGCGAAAGGGCGGCGCCGATGAAATTGTCTAACGGCGGTTGTCCCTCCACGGCGGCCCGCAAGATGATCTGCGACAGTGGAAGCGGATACGTCTCTGCCGTCACCAGCTCGTCCATCCACAGGCTTTCCGCGTCGAGGCGGCAGAGGCGCAAGCCCAGCGCCGCGAGCGTGACGAGCAGCAGCGCGGGCCGGAAAAAGCGGTGGGGCGTGTTATTTCCAACCACGAAGGCAAACATAGGTCGTCAAAGATTTTGGCCAGAATTTGGGAAGGTATTGCACGGTGTCTACGTTGAACCGCCGGTTCATGGCGCTCAGCACCTGGGCTTCGGTGCTCACATGGTATTTGCCGATGTTGCAGCCCAGTACGTAGAGCGCGGTGTTCATCATGACGTTGACGCCCGGCACGCCCACCACGTAACAGCCGCCGGGCCGCAGAACGCGATGGACTTCGGCGAAGGCCGCCTCCTGTTGCTCCAGGGGCAATTCCTCGTGAATGCTGATCGCCAGGGCCGCGTCGAAGGATTCGTCGTCATGAGGCAGCTTTTCGATGCTGCCTTGTCTCAGCCGTAGCTTCAGTCCTGTCGAAGTAAAGGAGTTCGCCACTTCGGCGCTGCGGTCGTGAAGATCGACTCCGTGGATCTCGTCAAACCGCGCACCCAGATTCAGAAAGGAGACGCCGCTGCCATAACCCAATTCCAGCACCCGCTTGCCCTTCGGCAGCAGGGCGATGCAGCGTGCGACGCGCCGTTGAAAGAGCCTGCCGACAAGAGGAAGCCGGTAATAACGGATCGGGTCGGCCTCGCCGGTCCAGGAGTACTCGCCCGCGGCCAACATTTGCAGTTGCATGACGGTTCGTTCCTTATGCGCACCGCGGGCGTCCTCCCCGGCTATCGCGTATATCGGACGCTGCAAACCCCGGAATCAATAGCTGGGCTGTGAAAAACTATGCAGGATTATCAGACGTTTTCTATTTGCCGATACCCGATCAAGGGATGGACCAGACCGCATCCAATACTCATAACCGTACCGTTGCCGAGCTGTTCGAGCGCGCCGCGGATTGCTACGACCAGTGGAGCAATCCTTACACCATGCGCCGCCGCGCTGCCCTGCTTGCCGAGCAGCTCATCGGACGAAGCGTGGAAATCGGCGGTGGGACGGGGGCGGTGACCGAGCAGCTCCGTGATCGGTCCAGCGCGTTTCACTCCGACATCTCCCCTCGGATGTGCCGCGTGGCCATGAACAAACTGGCCCGCCCCAGTGTGTGCTTTGACGCGGAGTCGATTCCCCTGGCCGACGCGTCCCTCGACAGCGCCGTCAGTGGAGAAATGATCTACTATCTTGATAACCCCGACCGCTTCCTCGCCGAAGCGCATCGCGTGCTCCGGCCCGGCGGACGATTGGTCCTTTCAACGACCAACGCGACCATGACTTTTCTGGATCGAGGCCGAACGCTGCTCCGCAAGCTAGGCTTCTCGCGGATGTTCTTCGACGACGGATCGCCGTCGTTCATACCCCTCAACCGCTTGTCGGACCTGCTTGTGCAAGCCGGCTTCACTTTAGAGCGTACAAAGGGCATCATAGTCTTGCCCTTCGCGTCGCTACATTGGCTGAACCGCCTGCTTGAGCGGACGATTCTGGCCCGCTTCGCCCTGTTCATCGTGCTGAGCGCAAAAAAAACGTAGCGCCGAAGGCGGCGCTACGTGCTGAACTTCTTTAGCTTTTGGCGGCGATTACGCCCGCGGATGGGCGTCGTCGTACACCGCCTTGAGTCGCGGCGTCGTCAGGTGCGTATAGACCTGGGTAGTGGAAAGCGACTGGTGACCCAGGAGCTCCTGCACGCTGCGCAGGTCCGCTCCGCGATTGAGCATGTGCGTAGCGAAGCTGTGCCGCAGCGTGTGCGGGCTGATGGTGGGATCCAGTCCGCACTCGGCCAGATACTTGTCGAGCTTGCGGCGGACGCTTCGCGTGCTCAGCCGCTGCCCGTGCTTGTTGACGAACAAGGCGCTCTGATCGAAGTTGGTCGAGCGCGAATCCGTCCGTCGCAGTTGCAGGTATTTCTGGATCGCGGCCAAGGCCGTCGGGCCGATCGGCGCCGTTCGCTGCTTTTTGCCCTTGCCTCGCACGCGGACCGCCTGCCCTTCAAAATCCATGTCCGTGAAATTCAGGTCCACCAATTCGCTCACCCGCACACCGGTGGAGAAGAGCACTTCCAGCATCGCCCGGTCTCTAGACCCCAGCAGCGTATTGTCATCCGGTGTGGACAGCAGCTTGGTGATTTGCTCCATTTCCAGGAACTTCGGCAGCCGCTTTTCCTGCTTGGGCGTGCGAATCGTGGATAGCGGATGAGCCTTCACCATCCCCCGCCTCAGGCAGAACTTGTAGAAGCTTCGCAGCGTCGCAAGCTTGCGGGCCACCGTGGATTTGGAGTAGTTCTGAGTGCCAAGGAACGCCAGGAACGACTTGATCTGTTCCGTGTCCGCGTCACGCAGCTTCTGCTGAAGTCTGGGCTCCGCGAGCACGGCCGTGCCGACATCCGGAGCGGTCCCGCCATTCGGCGATGCCCGCAACGATGGCGTGGTGCCCGCGAAGTTCTGGCGACCGGCCGCCGCGACCGTGTCGCCGATCAGGAACGCGCAAAACTGAGCGAGGTCAGCCGCGTAGCACTTGGCCGTGTGAGGCGAGAAGTGCCGTTCGAACTTCAGGTAATTCAGAAACTCGTCAATCAATGAATTCTCTTTCATGATCGCTATTACACCCGGCGATACCATCCACATCCGCCCGATAAGCCGTATTCAGGCGGCGGTCACCGTCCGTGCCCCCACGCTACGTCGCGATCTGATCGAGCTCCGTCTCTAATCGTCGGCCCATCTGGTAGCTGAGCACCGCGGCGTCGAACCAGTCAAAACTGCTCTCGCGGTCAGCCGCCAGCTCTGCGAACGCATCGATCACCCGCGGCTCCTGTCCGCAGTGATAGCGAAACACAAAGCGCTCCTCGCCCTTCACCAGCGACAACTGCCGAATCACGCTCATGGCCTCCTTACCTTTCGTGACCAGCCCCAAGAACTTCGGGTCCATTCCGACCGTTCAACAGGCTTTTAATCGCGCTCGCACAGCAGTATTGAATGTAATGCTGCTGGCTGACGACGTATTTCCGCCATCCGTACACACTGCCGCCGGACACGCGTTTCTGTGCGAAAGTCCGAATTTCGGCGTCCACGTCCGCGTGGGAAGCGTCGAAGCGGCGCTGCATCTGGGCCGCCGGGGCTTCCCCGGATGCGGTAAGCAGCTGGGCCGAGATGCCGATGCGCGGCGGGTCATAAGGGTCATACTCCGTCACCGCAAAGACCAGGATCGCATCCGCGCCCACGCGCGACGCGATTTCACGTGCATGGGCCGGCGATTCGACGCGGTCCAATCCTTGCCCCGCGAGAACTCCCAGCACCCTGCTGACCGGTACGACCGAGACTCCCTCGGCGTAGGTCAATTCGCCGGCCATCAGGTCGGCGAAACGATTGGGGTCGAAGTCGGTCGAACCGCTCAGGTTCAGTGCCGGCGCTACCGCAATCGTCACCCGTCCCGGCGTCGAATTCGCCGTGACGGCCGGTTCAATCTTCGGTTGACTGGCGCATCCCGCGCCGGCCATGAGCAACCAAAGTACGGCTTGCCCCAAAGGCTCCGTATTCCGGCCCATCCGCGTCATCCCTGACCAGCCTTTTCGCCGTTGTCCGCCGTACACTCCGCACGGCGCGCGCTTCCCAGCACTGGCTTCCATGCCGCGGCACTTCCATGGGAACACGTTCCTTCGATCTGGAACCACGAATTCATCGTCTAATTCCCAGAGTGCCTTGCGTCCCAGCTTGTTTAGAGAACATCCCATAAGCAGCTACAGAAGAGACGACATAAACAGGAACAAAGTGACTAGTGGCCGCGAGCTCCGGAAAGACGCACACCACAGGTGCCAATCTTCCGTCACTCTGCACGATCCAGACGCGCCGTCTTTTGATTTCTCGGCCAAAAGCCGCTCAAATGTGTCCGATAACATCCGTTGATTATCGGCGTCTCTGAAAGGTGCCCCCCACCGAAAAATGCCCCGAGCAGCATAACAGGTATGCGCAGAAATTGCCCGTATTCACCCAGTAAAGTACCCCCGAAATCACCCATAATCCCTTATCCCAAAAAAACTTAAAGAAAAATGATGGCTGTGGTCGCCTTGTCGGCATAGCGGTGCTAGACTTACCCGGCAGTTGAACGAGTAACATCTCCTCAAAAGATTGAAAACACAGAGGGTGGCGGGAGGGGAGAAGGAAGCAAGCCCCCAAACCTCTGCGGAACTATAGCGTGTAAAAGTGTCTTGGCAAGTCCGCCAGGGCGTCAGCTATTTTTTTTGGGGGCTGTACACATGAACGCACACAAGAACGGCCGATCGTTCGAATGCGTCCTCCTGGACATTAATACCCAGCGGGATTTCTGCGACCCGCAAGGTGCCTTCCCAGTGGCACAGGCCGATGGGCTTATCCCTCAGTTCCGCCATGTGATTGCCTGGACCAAGCGAAACTGTGCCCCCATCGTCTCTTCCGTCGAATCCCATCGCCCCCTGGAGCTTACCGACGGGATGCACCCCATTCATTGTGTGGACGGCTCAACCGGGCAGCGCAAGCTGGACTTCACAATCTTCCCGTTGCACGCCAGCGTGGAAGTGGACAACACGCTTTGCATTCCCCTCGATCTTTTCGGACGATACCAGCAGGTCATCTTCCGCAAGCGGACCGATGATCTGCTCGGCAACCCCAAGGCCGATCGGTTGCTCAGCCACCTTCCCGTGCAGGAATACATCATCTTCGGCACGGGCCTGGAGTGCTCGGTGAAGATCCTGGCCTTGGCCCTTCTCGCCCGGGGCAAACCCGTGAGCGTCGTCGTGGATGCCTGCGGCTTCTGGAACCGTGGCACGGCCGATCTCGCCCTGCGTCAGATCGCCGCCAAAGGGGCCAGGCTCCTGACCGTTTGCGAACTGCTTTCACGAAAGCTCGACCGACGATACCGCTACCGGCTGGATGTGCAGTCGTCCAACGGATCAAACGGCCACAACGGTCACACGAACGGTAGCAGCAGCGCGACGCCGACCAACGGCAACGGCCATGCGAAACACAACGGCCATTCCAACGGCAACGGCAAGTAACGTCGTTTCTTCGACATCTTGCCTCCGACCGCTCAATTCGGTAGACTCATTGACGGACATGATGTAGGGTCTGAATTGAAATGGCCAAGAAAAAGAAACTCCCCAAGCAGCTCGCCATTCTCGATGAAGACCTGTGTACGGGCTGCGACGCCTGCGTCTCCGTGTGCCCAGTCGATTGCATCGACAAAAGCTCCGACCCCACCCATCCCGGATACGCCATGGGGATCTGCACCATCGACTTGGGCGTGTGCATCGGCTGCAAACTCTGCGCTCAGGTGTGCCCCTGGGACGTGATTACCATGGTCCCCACTGAGCAGGTGCTCATGGAGCCCAAGTTCGCGGCGCTCCTGGCCGAATAACCGTCCGAAAAACCTATCCTCATTCCCGGCCAGTGTGCTATTGTCACAGGGGCGTATTCTCACGCAATACGCCGTCCCCGGTTTCGTTTGGCTGGTTGGAATGCTTTTGCGGAATTGGATGAAAAACGAAAGTGCTGATCCGATCGCAGTGCCGTCCGAAACGAAGCGGCCCCGGACTGGGAAGACGATGAGCGGACCTCACGCGATGACGGCCAGCGATTGGGCGTCGGTCCTGCGCCGCGCGAAGGCGATGGACGAGACGGCGTTCGATGAAATCGTCGACGCCTATGCCGGGCGCTTGTACGGCTTCTTTCGCCGGATGCTGAACGCAAGCCCGGAGGCCGAGGACCTTGTGCAGGAGGTGTTCGTCCGCGTCGTGAAGGGAATCTCGCAATACCGGGAGGAAGGGCGGTTTGAGGCCTGGCTGTTCAGGATTGCGGGAAACTTGGTCCGCGACCGCCTGCGACTCGAATTGCGGGAGGATGGAAAAGGGGCGACGCAGGGCCTTGGGGACTTGGAGTCGAGGATCGACGCCCGCACGGTCGGCGCGGCGGTGAAGCTCGAACACGGCGAGGACGCCGACCGACTACAGGCGTTCCTCGCCAGGCTTCCGGCGGCGGAGCGGGAAGTGATCCTCATGCGTTATTACGGGGAGCTGAGTTTCGCGGAGATCGCGGAGTACACGGGCGCGCCGCTGGGGACGGCCCTGGCCCGGGCTCATCGAGGGCTGGGAAAACTTCGACAATGGATGGAGTCGTCAACATGACAGACGAACAACGACAACTGGAGCAGATCGCCGCCCACGAGCAGTGGCTGGCGGAGATTTGCCAGAAGTCTGAGCCGATCGACACGACGCGGATCAAACAGGCCGTGAGGATCGCGGTGCAGGAACAGTGGCTTGCAGGCAAAGTCGCCTCCGATGTTCCCGCGGGCCTGCCGGAGCGCGTCCGCCATGCCGTTCGCGCTACTCTGACGGAAAACCGGTCACGCAGGATTCCGCTTTGGGGATGGATCGGTGGGGGCTTGGCCGTTGCGGCCGCGATCGGGTTGGCGGTGATCGGCCCTTGGCGATCCATGTCGCCCCTGGAGAGCGCCGACGAGGAAATAAGTTACTCCGCCGCCTTCGAGTCTCTAATCGACGAGGAGTTGGATGAGGAGTTGGATTCGCTACGAGACGCCTTCTCGGCCCTGGATCAGACCGTCTCGAACGGCTGGGGCGAAGACCCGTGGGACCAGCCGCTCGAGGAAACCCCGGATCTTTCAGAGGACGGGGTTTAGCAAGGCATTAAGTGTCAACGAGTGGGAGTTAGGCCATGAATACCTTAAAGAGTAGCCGAAGAACGATCAGTCCGGGTCTTGGACGGCTCTGTGCATTGGTCGCGATGCTGAGTTGCACGGCGACCTATGCCCAGCCCAAAGCTGGTGAGCGCTCACGTCCGCCGGAGGGCAGGCGAGCCGCGCAAGGAGACGAGCCAAGGTCGCCGCGGCGCGAGTTTGGTCCCCGCAATGATGCCGGGGATCGTCGGCGGCAGGGACCGCCGGGTCATCCCAAATCCTGGAACGAAATACCCGAGCCCCAGCGTCGGCAGGTAGAGCGCTTCATGGAGGAGCACTTTCCAAGGCTCTACCTGGAGATGCAGCAACTGAAAGACCGCAACGAAGACCGCTATGCCCGCCGCATGACTCGTATCGGCCCGGAGATGCGCAAGATCATGGAGACCATGCGAGCCGACCCCGAGCGCGGTGCGTTGATGATCCGCGAGCGGCAGACTGAATTTCAGATCGTCCAGACCGTGGCACGATATCGAAACGCCAAGGATGAGGACGCAAAAAACCGAATCCGCGAGGACCTGGAAGGCCTGGTCGGGGAGGCGTTCGATCGACGAAACGAGCGCCGGCAGATGGAAGTCCGGGAGTTGGAGTCGCGGCTAAACGAACTTCGGACCCGGCTGTCGGAATCGGAAAAAACGCGACATGGACTGGTCCGTGAGCGGGTGGAGGAGTTATTGGAGCGCCGGGTGCCGCTTCCTGACGACGAAGACTCGGACGACGAAGAAAGCCCTCGGAAGGCCCCTGGGCCGGAATCTGATTAGCCTACACCCGAGGGCCATTTCCGCTCATCCACGGTATCGGCGCCGAGCACGTTGACGCCCGGTCGCTGATTTCCTAACCTCATACCATGCCCCGGAAGCCGAAGCCTGCGAAGAGGACTCGGCGTTCACTGGAAAAGACAGGGACGGTCAAATCGAGACGGAAAGGTGTCCGTATGCACGACTCCGCGGTGCTTGCACGTCCGCCCGCTTTGCGACAACGTCGGTCGTCGTTGATCGATACTCGCATCATCTATTGCGGCGACTGCCTCGACCAGTTGCGTAAGCTCCCCGACGCCTGCGTGGACCTCATCTACATCGACCCGCCGTTCAACAGCAACCGTAACTACGAGGTCTTCTGGGGCGAGACCAAGGAGAAGCGCGCCTTCGAGGACCACCACGCCAGCACCCAGGCCTACATCGAGTACATGCGCCCCCGCTGCGTCGAGCTGGCCCGCGTCCTTAAGAAAACCGGCAGCTTCTATTACCACTGCGACTGGCACGCCAGCCACTATGTCAAGGTTATGCTTGATCAGATAATGGGCGAGAACAATTTTCAGAACGAAATCGTCTGGAAACGAAGCAGCGCTCATAGCGACACAAAACAAGGCATGGCTCGATACGGGCGGATTTGTGATTACCTCTTTTTTACACGGCAGGGAAAAGCTGGACGTGGAATCCTCAATTTCTGCAATACGACGAGTCTTACCTAGAAACGTTTTACAAATATGTTGAACCAGAAACCGGACGCCGTTTTCGGTTAAGCGATCTCACTGCGAGCAAACCTGGCGGCGACACATCGTACGATTGGAATACCCCTGACGGTCGGCAAGTCAAGCCGTATAAAGGGCGATATTGGGCTTATTCCAAAGAGAAAATGCGCGAATTTGAAAAAACTGGAAGGCTCCATTACAGTTCGCGGTCCGGCATGCCTTCCTACAAAAGATACCTTGATGAAATGCCAGGCGTTGCGCTCCAGGATCTTTGGGATGATATTGGTCCGATCCATGCGACATCGCAAGAACGACTCGGGTATCCAACGCAGAAGCCGTTGGGCTTGTTGGAACGCATAATCAATGTTAGCAGCAATCCCAACGACATCATCCTCGACGCCTTTTGCGGTTGCGGCACGGCGCTGGTCGCCGCGCAGAACCTCGACCGGCAATGGATCGGTATAGACATCTCGCCCACCGCCTGCCGCGTCATGGCCAAGCGCCTTCGAGACGTTTGCAAACTTCCTGAGGATGAAGCGCTTTGGCGGGCCGGCCGCGGCTTCGTTGTCCGCGACCTCCCCAAAACCGAAGCCGACCTGCGCAAGTACCCTCCGTTCGAGTTCGAGAATTGGGCGATCGTCGCGTTGGGTGGCGTGCCCAACAAGGCCAAGGTCGGTGACAAGGGCATCGACGGACGTATCTACCCTGTGTCGGCCTTACCTAAGAAAACGGGAGCAGAGACGGGCGAATTGGATTTTATGGACGTGTGGTATCCGATCCAGGTCAAGCAGAAGGACAAGCTCGGCCGCCCCGACGTTGATAGCTTCGAAGCGATCATGACCCGCCACGATCGCACCAAGGGATTCCTCGTCTCGTTCGACTACTCGTCAGACGCGCTCGCCGAAATCGGCGCGTTTTTCCGCAAGAGCGGCAAGGTGATCGTGCCCCTGACCGTCCGTGAAATCCTCGACGAGGAAATCGCCCGCAAGCTCGTGTAAGACTCGATTGGGTTTGATGCTCCCAAAGCAAACGCCGGCCGGAAACGCTGTAGAGCGCCTCCGGCCGGACGGCGTTCTTTCCCCCCACGGAAAGCACGCGATTTGCTTGCAAAGGCAACCGGTCGGCCCCCAGACGCACTCCGACCGTGCCCTTGTTGAGTTTTTTCGCCTTTGACTATTGCCCCTGCCGGCGCTTGAAATCGAATGAAATCCGGCTGCTCAACTCTAAGATATGGATGCGCGTTTTCCAAACGACGCACGGGAACCATACCCTCGGACCGAGAATAGACTTGGTCCGCATCACTGCCCGATAGCGTCGGCCGACGCGACCAGCTATCCTGAAAGTCATGGGCGGGCAGCCGATCTCGGACTACGATCGCAGGGAAACACAAGAGTGGATCGACTCGCTGCAGGCCGTTGCGCAGAATGCGGGACGCGACCGGGCGAGGTTTCTTCTTCAACGGCTGATTGAGTGGGGGCAGCAACACGACGTTGTCCTCCCATTCGTCACCAACACCCCGTACATCAATAGCATCCCCCTCGAACGCCAGCCGCAGTATCCGGGCGACCGGGCGATCGAGCGGCGGATCAAGAGCCTGATCCGCTGGAACGCGATGGCCATGGTCGTCCGCGCCAACCGGCGCTCGCCCGGCATCGGAGGGCATATTTCCACCTTCGCCTCGGCGGCTACGCTGCTGGAAGTCGGCTTTGAGCATTTCTTTCGCGGCAACACGCCGGAGCAGGTGGGTGACCAGATTTACTTTCAGGGGCACTGCGCCCCGGGTATCTACGCGCGGGCCTACCTGTTGCGGCGCTTGTCCACCCGGCAAATGGAGAACTTTCGTCGGGAGCTGCAACCCGGCGGTGGGCTATCGTCCTATCCGCATCCGTGGCTGATGCCCGATTTTTGGGAGTTCCCCACGGTGTCAATGGGCCTCTCGCCGATCACGGCCCTCTACCAGGCGCGGTTCAACCGCTATCTGCAGGATCGCGGGCTGAAAGACACGTCCGAATCGCACGTCTGGGCTTTTCTCGGCGACGGAGAGATGGACGAACCGGAGTCCCTGGGAGCCATCACGCTGGCCTCACGCGAAAACCTCGACAACCTCATCTTCGTGGTCAACTGTAATTTGCAGCGTCTCGACGGCCCCGTTCGCGGAAACGGGAACATCATTCAGGAATTGGAAGGGGCTTTTCTGGGAGCGGGTTGGAACGTCATCAAGGTCTTATGGGGCGGCGATTGGGATCCCTTGCTACAAGCGGATGCCTACGGCCTGCTCGTTGATCGAATGAACGAGACCATCGACGGAGAATGGCAGAAATACTCCGTCGAATCCGGAGCCTACGCCCGCGAGAAGTTCTTCGGGAAGGATCCCCGGCTGGCGAAGCTCGTCGAGCACCTCAGTGACAAGCAGATTCAAGAGCTTCGGTTGGGGGGCCACGATCCGGACAAAATCTACGCGGCGTACAAGTCCGCGGTCGAGCACGAAGGCCAGCCGACCGTCATCCTCGCAAGGACGATCAAAGGTTACGGGCTGGGCGAGGCCGGCGAAGGGCGAAACATTACCCACCAGCAAAAGAAACTCGACGAGGAGGAGCTTCGTTCCTTCCGCGACCGCTTCGAAATCCCCATCCCCGACGATCAGTTGGAGGAGGCGCCCTTCTTCCGTCCGCCGGAGGATAGCGCAGAGTTCCAATACCTGATCGAACATCGCCGTGTGCTCGGAGGTTTCGTTCCGCGACGACGGGTTCGGGCGGCGCCGTTGGACCCGCCGAATCCGGAGATCTTTACTGAGTTTCTGAAGGGCACCGGCAAGCGCGAAGCGGCCACCACCATGGTCGTCGTCCGGCTGCTCGCCCGGTTGATGGACGACGCGGCCATCGGGCCGTTGATCGTTCCGATCATTCCGGACGAAGCCCGGACCTTCGGCATGGACGCCTTGTTCCGCAAATACGGTATCTATGCACATGGCGGGCAGAAGTACGAGCCTGTCGATTCGCACCTGCTGCTCTACTATCGAGAAAGCCAAGACGGACAGGTACTCGAAGAAGGAATCACCGAGGCGGGGGCCATGGCGTCGTTCGCCGCGGCCGGAACGGCCAACGTGACCCACGGCATCAACACCATTCCGTTTTTCTTTTTCTATTCCATGTTCGGGTTCCAGCGCATCGGCGATCTGGCCTGGGCCTGCGGCGACGCCAGATGCAGGGGCTTCCTTCTCGGCTGTACATCGGGGCGCACGACGCTCGCGGGGGAGGGCTTGCAGCATCAGGATGGGCACAGCCATGTCCTTGCGAGCACCATCCCAAACGTGATCGCCTATGACCCGGCTTTTTCTTACGAAATCGCCGCGATCATCCGCGACGGCATCCGCCGCATGTACCACCTCCGCGAACCGGTCTTCTATTACCTGACGGTGCAAAATGAGCCCTACGTTCATCCCAATATGCCCGACGACGTCGAGGAAGGAATCCTCAAGGGTTTGTACAAGCTCCGCGCGGCATCCAAGCCGGGCAAGAAGCCGCGAGTGCATCTTTTCGGCAGCGGGGCGATCCTGCGCGAGGCCATCGCCGCCCAGGAGATTCTCGCCGAGAAGTTCGGCGTGGCCGCCGACGTGTGGAGCGCAACAAGCTACACCCTCTTGCGGCGCGAGGCCCTGGCCTGCGAGCGTTGGAACTTCCTCCATCCTGGCAGTCCGCCACGCACGCCCTACGTGACGCAGTTGCTTGGCGATGAGCCGTTCCCCGTCGTGGCCACGTGCGACTACATGAAGTCCGTTCCGGACCAGATCGCTCGGTGGGTTCCCGGCGGGCTGCGACCGCTCGGAACAGACGGATTCGGGCGAAGCGAGGCCCGCGCTGAACTGCGTGATTACTTCGAGATCGACGCCCGCTACACGGCCTTGGCCGCCCTTCAGGAGCTTTCCCGGATCGATAAGTTCGACCGGACTAAGCTAGCCGACGCGGTGAAAACCCTCGGCATCAACCCCGAAAAGCTCGACCCCATTGCTCCCCCCAAGCCGGAGACTCTGCAGGAGAACTAGTTAGTGTAGCCACAAAAACAACTCTGTCAGGTTTGACAATTCATTGTTTTGTGGCTACATTAATGCTGATGGGCAGGCCGACAAAGAGTAAAGAAGATCGAAAAACGAACCTCCTTAGAATCAGAATGACGGCGGACGACCGTAGCCTATTGGATGCTGCCGCAGAGTCTGACGGGCTTGAGACGTCTACATGGGCTAGGAGCGTTCTTATACGTAGCGCCAAACGGAGGTCTACGACTATAACGCCGATTTGGACCCATGAAATAGTGGAGAGCAAGCGCCGAGACAATACGAGCCATTGACGATAGAAGAGAGCGGATGAAGACAGAACCAACACCTCCGGTTTTGCAAGCGCTTGTTCTGGCCGATCACATTTATACCGAAGAGAACGGGAAGAGAATCATTTGCGGAACTTTCAGTCGGATTTTTTGCAGCCAGTTTCCCACCGTGTTCAACAGACCGACATGGGCCTTCATCTTACTCGCTGATGTAATAGGCGAGGTTGAGCTTCAGCTTTGCTTTGTGCATCTCGAAGAAGGCAAGATTCTGATGCAAAGCAACCCAATAAAGGTCCGTGCCGTTGATAAGTTGACGCCCCTCGATCTTGCGATCGAAATTCCGCACTTTCCGTTGCCTGTCGCTGGTGTTTACTCCTTTGAGTGTTACGCCAATCGCTACATGATCGGTTCCGTGCGACTGAATGTTGCCGCCCCTGAAACTCTCCAAGGAGAACAGAAATGAAGATTACCGAGAAAATAAAGACTTCTTCGAGAGGCTGGCCTACACAAAATATGGAATGGGATACTGCTCCTTCCATCGACGAAGCCTTGGGACATTGTTTCGACGTTGTTTTTAAGCAAGATGATGATGGCGGATATGTAGTGCGCGTCGCACGGTTGCGTGGAGTAGTTAGCCAAGGCCGGAACTTCGCAGAAGCGATGCAAAACATCTTGGAAGCCCTTCAAGCAACCATTGAAACATATAAAGCAGAGGGAATGCCGATCCCTTGGAGTGAAGCCGAATCATTATCGCCGGGCGAAGAACCGTTTCGGGTAGCCGTGAATGTCTAGGCTCCCGAGAGTGTCAGGTGAGGAAGCAATACAGGCTTTTGGCCGCCTAGGCTTTCGTAAGGTAAGACAAAAAGGTAGTCATGCAATTCTCAAGAAGGACGGTCATCGGCTTCTATTGTCGGTTCCCGTTCATGATGAACTAAGAACGGGGACCCTACATCGACTGATACGTGATGCTGGAATAACGGATGAGGAATTCTTGGCTGCTCGCTAAACTGGTCCAGTCGTCCGATCAACCAGCAACTTAACGAACTCGTGAGGGAGGTCTACGAAAAATAAATAGGACAGCTTCATGATTGAGTTTCATCCGGAATTCCTGAAGAAAGACGGCAAGAATGAGTTTGTCGTGCTTCCCTACGAGGAGTTTGTCACCATTCAGGAACTCCTGGAGGACGCCGAGGACCTCCTGTTGCTCGAACAGGCAAGACGAGAGGATCGTGGCCAACCCGGTGTTTCGCTCGAAGAAATGATGAAACGCTTCGGCATCACTCCCGAGCAGGCCGACAACCCCGACTCGATCGACTGACGGTACTGATGCACCGACTCGTTATTACCATCAGCCCCGACGATAGCGCCGGTTCTGGCTTTCGCCACAACATACAGCAGTGATTGATGATTGCCGCTCGCCCTGACAAGTTGTTACCAATTCATTTCACAGGGCTTTCGCTATACTGACTGAGTTGATCACGGGCCGACGCAACAGCCCTTCCAATCGGGACCGACAATGGACCTCGATGTTCTGAATGCCACGGGCGTCCGCGAGCTACCGACAACCGAAGTCGGCAGCTATTTCGTCTCTAACTATCCGCCCTACTCGGTCTGGTCCGCGGATCAAGTCCCAGCGGCCTTGCAGGCATTGGATGCTCCATCCGCGGATATACGGGAAAGTTTGGGCTTGTATATTCATATCCCCTTCTGCCGCAAACGCTGCAAGTTCTGTTACTTCCGAGTATACACCGACAAGAACTCCGACGACGTGGACGTCTATCTCCATGCCCTCGCCAACGAAGCGGCGCTGTATGCCCAGCGGGCGGCGCTACGGGATCGCTCGTGGGATTTCGTTTACTTCGGCGGCGGGACGCCCTCCTTCCTCAGCAGCGACCAGCTTCACCGTCTGATCGAACGGATCAGCGAGCACTGGTTATGGGAGAACGCCAAAGAGGTCACCTTCGAGTGCGAGCCGGGTACGCTGAAGAAGGGCAAGCTGGAGGCCATCAAGGCCATCGGCACCACCCGCCTCAGCCTCGGCGTCGAGCATTTCGACGACGAAGTGCTGATGACCGGCGGCCGGGCCCATAAGTCTCCGGAGATCTTCCAATCCTACGCCTGGGCGCGTGAAATCGGCTTCGAGCAGATCAACATCGACCTCATCGCGGGCATGGTGGGCGACACGGAGTCGAAATGGCGGGCGACGGTAGACCAAGCTCTCCGCCTGGCACCCGATTGCCTCACAGTCTACCAGATGGAGGTCCCTTACAACACAGTCCTAGCCCGCGAGGCGAAAGAGACGGGCACGCCGACCCCCGTGCCGAGCTGGGCGACCAAGCGGGCCTGGGTGGACTACGCTTTCCGCGAGTTCGAGAAATGCGGCTACGTCGTTTCCAGCGCCACGACGGTGTACAGACCGGAGAATCACAAGGGGTTCTACTATCGTGACGCCCTGTGGCACGGGGCCGACATGGTCGGGATGGGCGTTGCCTCCTTCTCGCACCTGTCCGGAGTGCATTTCCAGAACGCGGATTCGTGGGAGACCTACGTCGGCGCGTTGCAACAAGACGAGCTGCCCATCGCCCGCGCCCTGCCGCTAACCGATCACCAGCGGTTGATCCGCGAAGTCATCTTGCAGTTGAAACTCGGTCGGCTGGACCTCGGCTATTTTCAGGCGAAGTTTGGCAGGCAAATCACGGAGGTCTTTTCCGAGGCGATCGGATCATTGTCGGCTGAAGGCTTGGCCGAGGTGCGCGGTGACGAGCTGCGTCTGAGTCGCCCGGCCCTCCTGCAGGTGGACTCGCTCCTGCCTCGCTTCTTTGAACCGCAGTTCCGCAACATTCGATACACGTGAAGACCGTGCGAAAGCGACAGCTCGACCATTCCAATCCCCAGCAGGCCCTCGCCGACCTTTGCGACGGGTTCTTTGACGACCGATCTTGGGTCTCGAACTGCGAAACGGTCGAGGCCGACGACATTCCCCAACCGGCCCGCGGACTGCTCGTCCATGACCGGCACATGACCGCGATCCTCAAAACCCATTACCAACAGGACGTGGCCCTGCGCGTCCTGGAGGACAAGCTCGAAGGCGATGATTACTCACGGAAAATCCTGCTTACTCTTCCGAACAGTGGTGCCGTAGTGGAGTTCGGCATCGCCCGCCTCGATCTTCGGTTTACGGATGAAGAGGTTCGCGCGGCGATCCTGGGGCGCGACTTCCCCTTGGGGGCGGTCCTTATCGGCCACGGGGTACTAACCAAGGTAGCCCCGAAATGGTATCTTCGATTCCCGGAGGACTGCCCGTTCGTGGAGTATTTTGGATCGCCGGCGGCGGAGGCTTTCGGTCGCCTTGCCACGATCCACTGCAACGGCGACGCGGCCGTGGAGCTGTTGGAAGTAGTGCCGGCGACTTCACGGGTTGAGCTATGAATGAGGCCTGCGATTGCATCGTCATCGGCGGCGGACCGGCCGGCGCTACCGTCTCGACGATTCTCTCCGACTTCGGGCATCGCGTGACGGTGCTAGAGAAGTCGCGGTTTCCTCGCCACCACATCGGCGAGTCGCTGATGCCGCAAACGTACTGGACCTTTAAGCGAATCGGCATGTTGGACAAACTCAAGCAGTCCGATTTCACGTCCAAAGAGAGCGTGCAGTTCATTAGTTCCAAGGGACAGGAATCGCAGCCATACTATTTTCCCGACCGCGACCCCCGAGAATGGTCCTTCACCTGGCAGGTCAAGCGCGACAAGTTCGACAAGATGATGCTTGATAACGCCCGCGAGCACGGCGTCGATGTGCGCGAAGGCGTGCAGGTCAAGGAAGTGTTGTTCGACGGCTCGCGGGCGGTCGGCGTACGGGCGATGCTCGAAGGGCAGGCGAAAGACCTTCGCTGCAAGGTGGTCATCGACGCGACCGGCGTCAACGCCCTGCTCTCCAAGCAGCTCGGCATCCGCGAAGGCGAGCCGGGCCTGAAGAACGCCGCGATCTATGCGTACTGGAAGGGCGCGCACCGTGACCAAGGGCGAAACGCGGGCGCGACGCTTGTCATCTACACCCCTGACAAACAGGGCTGGTTCTGGTCGATCCCGCTGGAGAACGACATCACCAGCATCGGCATCGTCGGAAAGCCGCAGTTTCTCATCACCGGTCGGGGCGACGACCCGCTGGCCATCCTCGAAGAGGAGATCGCTCGCACTCCGGGGATCGCCCGCCGCGTCGCCAATGCGGAGCGCGTGAGCCACGCCTATGTCACCAGTGATTTTACCTATCGAGCGAGGCGCATCGCGGGCGACGGATGGGTGCTATGCGGCGATGCCTTCGGGTTTCTGGACCCCATCTATTCGTCCGGCGTCCTTCTCGCCCTGAAGATGGGCGAGCTTACCGCGGACACGGTCCACGAGGCGCTTCAGGAAAACGACTTGAGCGCGGCGCGCCTGGGCAGACACGGGCAGCGCGTGGCCAAGGGCATGCAGCTCGTCCGCCAGTTGGTGTACGCCTTTTATCAGCCCAAGTTCAGCTTCGGCCAGTTCAACCGCGATCACCCGCAGTTTCACGATCAGGTCGTCCGTCTGCTCATCGGCGACGTGTTCGACCGCGACGACTTTGATGAGATGTTCAAGCGTGTGCGTGAGTACGTCCCCTTGCCCGAACCCATCGAACTCGAAGGGAGCGCCGCGGCGTGAAACGTTTGGTTATTGCGTTGCTCACTCTCTTGGCGATCTTGCACCAGGATTTCTGGTATTGGGACTCCATTGACCCGCTCGTTTTCGGGTTCGTCCCCATCGGTTTGGCCTATCACATTGGAGTTTCGATCGCCGCCGGAATCCTCTGGGCCTTGGCGGTCCATTACTGCTGGCCCAGAGACGTTGACGTGCCCGACGAGTTTACGACCCCGTCCGCCCCTTTGCACCCGGAGCGCCAAGGCTGATGAATCTGTCCACCCTCAATCCCGGCCAAACCGCAGTCCTGGTGATTGCTCTCTATCTGGGCGCACTGATTGCTCTGGGATTGCTCAGTCAATTGGTCCTGCGGCTCACCGTCGCCGACTATTTCCTCGCCTCGCGCGGCCTGGGCTCGGTCATGCTGTTGATGTCCCTCATCGGCACCACCATGACCGCCTTCGCCTTGATCGGCAGCTCCGGCGAGTCGTGGGAATCGGGCATTGTCACCTATGGCAAAATGGCCTCCTGGTCGGGAATCATCCATGCGGCCATGTACTTCCTCATCGGCATGAAGCTCTGGGCCTTCGGCAAGAAGTACGGTTACGTGACCCAGATACAATTCTTCCGCGATCGCTTTGAATCCGACAAGCTTGGACTACTCCTCTTCCCCATCTTGGTCGCCCTGCTCGTGCCGTATATTCTCATGGGCATCATTAGTTCGGGGAACTCCATTCAAACCGTCACCGCGGGCGCGTTTCCGGACTATTTCAAGGACACCACCGGTTCGATTCCCTACTGGCTCGGGGCGCTCGTGACCTGTGTCGTCGTTCTTTATTACATCTCCGCGGGTGGAGTACGCGGCACGGCCTGGGTGAACGCCCTGCAAACCATGATCTTTCTGGTCCTGGGCGTGGCCATGTGCTGGACCATTGCGGAGAAACTTGGCGGTCCCACGGCCGCAACCGCGATGGTCGTCGAACACAACCCGACGCGCCTCAAGCGCGACGTCTCCCCCGAGGATGCTCGGCATTACGACGAAAAACTCGCCCAGTGGAAAGCCGATCCCAAAAAAGCGGTGATCAAGCCGCGTGAGCCACATGCGGCTTCCAAGATGGAATTCACCACCTACCTTTTCATTCCCCTGAGCGTGGCCATGTTCCCGCACCTCTTCCAATACTGGCTCACGGCGCGGAGTGCGAAGAAGTTCAAGATGTCCATCATCGGACAGCCGCTTCTCATCATGGTCATTTGGGCCCCCTGTGTGATGATCGGCATCTGGGCCACCTCGGCGATCTACAACGGTCAGCCCGTGATCCCTCCGGAATTCGCGGAGCCTAATAAGGTGCTGCCCATGATGGTGCGGAAGCTGGCTTCGCCGGTCATGGGGGCGTTCCTCGCCGCCGGCATTTTCGCCGCCGTCATGTCCAGCATGGACGCTATGTTTCTCGCCCTGGGCAGCATGTTCGCCAATGACATCGCCGGTCATTACATCGGCCGCGATCGCTTCAGCGATCGTCAGCTCGTGTGGATCGGCCGCGTGTTCATCATCCTCGTCGTCGCCGTTTCGTACTTCCTGGCCCTGCAATGGCGGCAGTCGAGAGTATTCAACCTTGGCGTCTGGTGCTTTACCGGCTTTGCGAGTCTTTTTCCCGTGCTCTTCGCCTCCATCTACTGGCGACGCGCCACCAAGGCCGGGGCCTACGCGTCGATCCTCGCCGCCGCCGCGACCTGGTTCTTTCTGTTTCGCGACGCCGGTTACGGCGCCAGCGGCGAGCCCGTTAGGTGGGGGCTCACGCCGGTCACGTTCGTTTTCACGGCCTCCACTCTCGCCTTGATTCTCGTATCCCTCATCACGCGACCCCCCTCGGCGGCCACGATTCAGAAGTTTTTCGGAGCGAGTCAACATGCCCGCTGAGTTTACCGTCCGCCGCCGCGTGCAGTTCGCCGAGACCGACATGGCCGGCGTGCTTCACTTTTCCAATTACTTTCGCTACATGGAAGAAGTTGAGCACGCCTTCTGGCGGTCCCTGAACTTGACTGTGTATCTGCGCAACGCCGACCCCCATCTGAGCTGGCCCCGCGTCGCCACGGGTTGCGAGTATTTCGCCCCGCTTCATTTTGAGGATGAGGTCGAACTGGCCCTGCGGGTCACCAAGGTGGGAGAGAAGGCGTTCAGTTTTGAAGTTGATTTTCGTCGTCAGGGGCAGCGTGTCGCGACGGGGCGAATCACTGCGGTGTGTTGTGTGACGGAGCCGGGCTCCTTCGCCTCGACCCCCATTCCCGCTGAAATCCGCGGCAAACTCGAAGGGACGTTGTCGGGAGCGCGAGCATGAAGTTGTGGCCGCTTTTTGTAGTGTGTACCGTCCTCTGTTGGGGAGCGTACGTCCCCATGATCCACCACGGCCAAATGGCTTTTGGATCCAAAAACAGCGCTCTGCGGGCGTTTCTTTTTGTCGGGGCGGCCTATTTCCTCATCGCCGCCCTGACCCTGGGATACCTGATCCTGTCGAAGTCCGAACCGCTGCAACTCACTCGCCAGGGTGTTACCCTTTCAACCGTCGCGGGAATCCTCGGCGCCTTCGGCGCTCTCGGGATCGTGTTCGCCATCAAGTCCGGCGGTGCGCCGCTCGCGGTTGCGCCGCTGGTTTTTGCCGGCGCGCCCATCGTCAACACCGTTGTGTCCATGCTCTGGGACAAGCCGGCCAAGTCGCCGAATGTGATGTTCTACTTTGGAATTGTTCTTGCGTGCGTGGGCGCGGCCATCGTCCTGCGCTTCAAGCCGACATGAGTTGACCCAGATGATCCGCAACGCCAACGCAGGCTTGATAGTTCGCAAGGCAGCGGCCGCTACCGGCTTATGTTGCGCCATTTCATGTGTGGCGGTTTTCGCGGAGCCATCGAATTCGAAAGATGGAAAAGCACCATCCTCGAACTGGAACATGTTTCGTGGTAATCCGCAGCAGACGGGCGTTGCCCGAAGCGATTTGCCGGAAAAGCTCGCCGTCCGCTGGAAGGCGGAGTTGAAAGAGCCGGTGACTTCCACCGCCGCCATCGTCGACGGCGTGGTCTATGTCGGCGCCGATGACAATGCGTTGCACGTCCTGGACTTCGCCACCGGCGCTGAGCTCTGGAAATACGAACTCCAGGAAGCCGTCCGCTCCTCGCCCACCATCGTCGATGGCGTGGCCTACTTCGGCGATCAGGAGGGCGTCTTTCACGCCGTGGACCTTCGCACTCGCAAAGCGAAGTGGACGTTCAAGACCGATGCCGAAATCGTCTCCTCCGCGAATGTCGAGGCCGAGCGGGTTGTATTTGGATCATACGATGCCTTCGTGTACTGCCTCTCGATCAAGGACGGCTCGCTGCTTTGGAAATTCGAGACCGGCGGTCGCGTACACGGTTCGCCCGCCGTGGTTGACGGCCTGGTGATCGTGGCCGGCTGCGACGAGCATCTGCACGTCCTCAAAATGGCAGACGGCAAGGAAGTCATCCGCGTGAGCATGGGCTCGGTCTCGGGCGCTTCCGCCGCCGTGGTCGATTCCAACGTCTACGTGGGCACCTACGGCCACCAGTTCCTGGGCATCGATTGGAAGGCCGGGACCGTCCTCTGGACACACGAAGATACGGAGCGACAATTCCCTATTCTTTCCTCCGCCGCGATTGCCGACGGCGGTGTCCTGGCGGGGGGCAGGGATAAGCGACTTCGCTCTCTGGACCGCAAAACCGGCAGTCCTCAGTGGACGTTTGTGACCCGTGGGCGGATAGACGGCTCGCCCGTGGTCGTCGGATCGCGGGCGTTCATCGGATCGTCGGACGGAAACCTGTACGCCGTGAACGTCGAGAGCGGCAAAGAGGACTGGCGTTTTGAAACCGGAGCGCCGATCAGTGCGTCACCCGCTGTCGCGGGCGGATGTCTCGTGATCGGCAATGAGGATGGTGTGATCTACTGCTTCTGCGGAAGCTGATGGCGGCTTTGCGTGCGAAAGCAAGGTATACGTAAGGGGAAATGACATGAAGCTGAAACGAGGAAAGCCAATGAAGAATGAAATCAGATTTCGAGGAGTGCTGATGGTCGCGGGCCTGGGCCTGCTCTGCGTACCGGCCTTCGCCCAATGGACGCAGTGGGGCGGTGCGAATCAGGACTTCAAGGCCGCCGCCAAAGGCCTGTCGTCCCAATGGCCTGAAGGCGGCCCGAAAAAACTTTGGAATCGCCCCCTGGGCGAAGGTTACTCCGCCATCCTTGTGGACGAGGATCGCCTGTACACCATGTATCGAGCGGACGAAAAAGAAATCGTCGTGGCCTTGAATCCAACCAGCGGCGATACGGTCTGGGAGTTTAAGTATGATTCCAAACCGGCCGACGGGCACGTCCACGAGTTCGGCGACGGCCCCCGCTCCACGCCGCTTATTCTCGGCGACCGCCTTTACACCATCGGCGTCTCCGGGAAGATGCATGCCCTCAGCAAGATCGACGGCAAGCCGATCTGGTCGAAGGACCTGTGGGATGAATTCAAGGGCAACAAGCTCAACCACGGCTACTCATCCAGCCCCATGGCCTACAAGGACTCGATCATCGTCCTCGTCGGCGGCGAAGACGCCTCCGTGGTCGCCCTCGACAAGAACGACGGAAAGGTGATCTGGAAAAAGCATAGTTTCAAGAACAGCTATTCCACTCCCAAGCTCATCAACGTCGGCGGTAAGGATCACGTGGTCGCCTTCATGGCCAACGAGATCATCGGCTTCGATCCCAAGACCGGCGATCTTGAATGGCGCTATGCGCACGAAAACCAGTGGGGGCAGAACATCTGCCTTCCCATTTGGGACGCGGCAAGCCAGATGTTGTTTTTCTCCAATTCCGAGGCTGGCGCGCGGGGCGTGAAACTCGTCCTCAAGGACAACAAGATCGAGCCCGAGGAAAAATGGTCCAGCCGCAAGGTGCAGTTCTATCACGTAACCTCGGTCGGCGTGGGAGACTATGTCTACGGCTCCACCGGCTCGCGCGATCCGTGCTTCTTCGCCGCCATCAACATGAAGGACGGCAAGGTCGCCTGGCGTGAGCGCGGCTTCGGCAAGGCCACCTGCGTGCTCGCCGACAACAAGATGATCATCCTCGACGAAGACGGCAATCTGGGGCTGGCCACCGTGACGCCCGAGAAGTTTACTGTGCACTCCAAGGTTCCGCTGCTCGACAAAGTATCGTGGACCGTCCCAACCGTCGTCGGCAACAAGATGTACGTCCGCGACAAGAAGAACATCATGGCCCTCGATCTAAGTTAGTATGTTCGACCCCAACGGGGTCATGACTTCTAGCCCAGGGTTGCGCTGAAGGCGCTACCCTGGGTCAAAGGTGACGAACACAAACAACCCTGAAGGGGTTGTGGCACACCCGGAGGTTGGGATATGGAATTCGGAGCATGGTCTATGAATCGACTCGCGAGATATTCGGTACTTGCATTGGTGCTTGCGCTGCTCGCGCTACCGAGCGTCGTCTCCGCCCAATGGCCTCAATGGGGCGGCAAAAACCGCGACTTCGTCGCCGACTCCAGGGACCTCGCCTCCGCTTGGCCTGAAGCTGGCCCCAAGAAGATTTGGAGCCGTCCGCTGGGCGCCGGCTACTCCTCCATCGCCCTCGATGGGGACCACCTTTACACCATGTACCGCGAAGGCAACGATGAAGTCGTTGTCGCCCTCGACGCCAAAACCGGAAAAACCGTCTGGGAAAACAAGTATGCCGCTCCGCTGCCGGAGGGCATGGACCCGCAATATGGCAAAGGCCCCAACGCCACGCCCCTCATTCATGAAGGCAAGGTCTACACCTTTGGCATCGGCGGGAAGCTCCATGCCATCGACCAGAAGACCGGCAAAATGCTCTGGTCGCACGACGTGCTCACGGAGTTTGGGGCCAAGACGCCCGAATTCGGCTTTTCGCCCAGTCCGCTCATCTACAAGAACAGTTTGATTCTCCCCGTCGGCGGCCCCGGCGTCGGCGTGATCGCCTTCGATGCCGCAAGCGGCGTCGTCCAGTGGAAAAAGCACGACTTCGTCAACATCTACTCTTCGCCCATCGTCATCCAACTCGGCGGCAAGGATGAACTCGTCCTGCTCGCCGGCTCCGAGGTCGTGGGGATGGACCTCGCCGGCGGCGACATCGAGTGGCGCTACCCCTTTGAGACCCAGTACAAGACCAACATCATGACTCCGCTTTGGGGAAGCGACGGGATCCTCTTCGTCAGCACCGTTCCCGAAGTCGGCTCGCGCGGCCTCAAGCTCACCCGCAAGGACGGAAAGGTCAACGTCGAGGAAGCCTGGACCACTAAGAAGATGCAGGTCGGCCAGGCCAACGCGGTGCGCGTGGGCAACCATATCTACGCGGGCAGCGGCGACGAGAGCGTGTTCTTCATGACCGCCGTCGAGGCCGCCACCGGCAATGTCGCCTGGCGGGAGCGAGGTTTCGGAAAATCCAACGTCCTCTATGCCGACGGCAAGCTGATCATCCTGGAAGAGAACGGCACCCTGACTCTCGCCTCCGCCACGCCCGAGGCCTTTCAGATGAAATCCAAGGTCTCGTTGCTCAAGCGCCCGTCCTGGACTCCGCCCACCCTCGTCGGTCGCCAGCTTTTCGTCCGCGACAACGAAACCATCATGGCCTTGGACCTGGGCAACAGCCCGGGAACGTAATTCCGAGTCGTCGCGGGAGGGCGAGCCGTAGGTCGGGTCATCGACCCGACATCGTGGTGCCGCATTGAACCACCCGTTTCACCCGGGCAGACCGGTGGGTCCGATCATCGACCCTGCAATCTTGGCCAATCCGCCGTGATTGCACTTCGGCGAGACGTGCGTACATTGCCACACGATGCCTCGGTTTCTCCGATTCATCGCTCCCGGCGGAACATTCTTCTTTACAGTGGTGACGTATCAGCGTCGCCCTGTTTTCGCGCTTCCAACTGCGCGCCGGTTGCTTCGCCGATCGATTCGGGAGGTTCAGCGCCGTCGTCCATTCACCATCGAAGGCTTGGTGCTTCTCCCGGACCACCTGCATTGCATCATGGTGCTTCCGCCCGGCGATGCGGATTTCTCCACCCGCTGGCGCAAGATCAAGGAGGGTTTTACGAGAAGCTACTTGGCGCAATGCTCCGTCGACCGGGTCATCGACCCATCCGCTTCGACTAGGCATTCCGTAGGTCGGGTCATCGACCCGACATCGTGGTGCCGTATTGAACCACTCGTTTCGCCCGGGCGGGTACGCAAGGGTTTGCGCGCCGTCTGGCAGCAGCGCTTCTGGGAGCATACCATCCGCGATGATGCGGATTTCGGGCGACACATGGATTACATCCATTTCAATCCCGTCAAACACGGTCATGCGACATGCCCTCACGCTTGGCCGTGGTCCACGTTTTCCCGATGGGTTCACGAGGGCGTCTACGAATCCACTTGGTGTTGCGTCTGCCGAAGGCGTCGCCGAAAGACCCCCGATTTCACCGGGCTCGACGCCAGCGCTATGGAATGATGTCGGGTCGATGACCCGACCTACGCGATTCGAAACTCCGCAAAGGAGGCACTTCATGAACGCCCGTCGATTGAGGTGGTGCATAGGACTATCGCTCTCTCTTGCCTGCACCGCGCGGGGCGGACCGGACGTAGAAGCGCTTGTCGCCGACCTCACGTCGGAGGATGTCAAGACGGCGCTAGAGGCCCAAAAAAACCTGGAGGCCATGGGCGCGGACGTCGTTCCGGTGCTTTTCGACAAACTCCTGGTCGCCGATTGGACCCTGCGGCCACGACTGCTCGAAGTGCTTTCCGCCAACGGGCGCGAGTTCGCCAAGCAGAAGCTTCTTAAAGGCAACGACACCGAGAAGATCTACGCCGCCCTTGTGTACGAACTCACTCGCGCCGGACAGCCCGACGATTATGACTCGCCCGAATTCGACGCCATGGTCAAGTCGCTCCTTAGGGCCATCAAGAGCGACGACAAGTATCTCCGCGCCGCAGCGGTCGTGGCCCTCATCCATGATGAACGAAGTTCCTTACCGTTCAAGTATTATCATGACATCGTTCCGGCTCTCATATCGAGTTTCGATACGGACCTAGTCATTTACCGCCGCGCCCACTTCGACTCTTTCGCTACCTTGATTTTGGGCATGTGCCTAACATTGGACGGCTTGGTCGGCGACCGCCTAGCCTTTACGGAGGCGAGACTTGATCGCGACACCAAGCTTCTGGAAGACCACGAGCGCCTCTCGGACCGCGGACGAGTTCGCGGATTCCTGAGGATCAACAAGGGCGAAATCGCAACGCTTCGTGAGTATTGGAGTTCTTGGTGGGCCAGGCACTCTAGTGACAACCTTATTGAACTTGGCAGTCTAATAATCGAACGCAATCTCGCAATCTTTGACGCAGAACCGTCCGCTGACAGTCTACGCGCGGCAATCGCGGGCGGCGGGCTTGAGGCATGGACAGGTGAGTCATTTGGCGACTCCGCTTCCGCGTGGCGCACATGGTGGAATGCTCGGAAGAGGGAGTACCAAGGCCCGCCTTTGAATACAAGGAGCGACGAATGAAAGCCTGTCGAATCGTGATCTTGGCGCGGGTGCTTCATCTCCTTCGGAGATAAGGGCGTCAATGATCGCAGGCTGAAAGCCTGCCCTAAAGTAGCCGGTGGCAAGCGCAGCGCCGCCACCGGATGAGAGCGATCATACAATTTCACAACCCTGACTGGGTTGCACCTGCCGTTGACCGCCAATACCCGCGCGGTATCGTTACACACAGGGATATCCGCTAACGGCAAACCTCTTGCGAAGGGGATGAAAAATGAGCCGTAGTAGGTCGGGTCATCGACCCGACATTGTGGTGCCGTATTGAACCACCCGTTTCACCCGGGCAGACCGGTGGGTCCGATCATCGACCCGGCAATCTTGGCCAATCCGCCGTGATTGCACTTCGGCGAGACGTGCGTACATTGCCACACGATGCCTCGGTTTCTCCGATTCATCGCTCCCGGCGGAACATTCTTCTTTACGGTGGTGACGTATCAGCGTCGCCCTCTTCGCGCTTCCGACACCCAGCCGTCGAGACTTGACAGGTAGTATTGTAGCGTTTTAATAGAACAATTGAAAGTTTCCATATGTTCAGAACCGTAGCGTTTTTGCTTCTTGTAACACTTCTGGCAGGCACTAGTCTCGGTCAGTCAAATCGAGCGCAGCAGGAAGCTCAACGCCAGGCTCAAGCGAGGCAACAACAGGAAGCCCAACGACAAGCGCAAGCGCGACAACAGCAAGAAGCTCAAAGGCAGGCACAAGCGAGGCAACAGCAGGACGCGCAACGGCAAGCACAAGCGAAGCAACAGCAGGAAGCCCAACGGCAGGCACAAGCTAAGCAACAACAGGAAACCCAACGGCAAGCACAAGCGAAGCAACAGCAGGAAGCCCAACGGCAGGTACAAGCTAGAGCATCTAACATCCATGCGTAGCGTATCCGCAGCTTCGTAAGTAGGCCCGGCATTCGTCGGCATCGACGGCGCGGAGGGCGTCGCCGACTCCGCGTACGAGTGCGTCGATGCTTCGAGC
>Ga0187893_10001546_pt1 | contig 54875 bp, 52 predicted proteins | sample MA1701074metaG_FD_139574 | JGI IMG/M metagenome (GOLD analysis project Ga0187893, IMG submission 139574) | White microbial mat communities from a basaltic lava cave in the Kipuka Kanohina Cave System on the Island of Hawaii, USA - MA170107-4 metaG ...
AGCAGGGCCGACGGCGGTCTTGCGGATCCCGGCACGAAACAGTAATCATGGAACAGCCCGGGTGGGACACTTTCTGGCCGCTGCGGTGGGACACTTTCCGAGCGTTGAGTCCACCGAAAGCCACGCTGCCGCTCGAGGAGGTGCTCGACCGGCTGCGCCACGACCCGCGCTACGCGGGGAACGTCGTCATGTGGAAGACGCTGCCCCCGCGGCCCCCCGCGTTCGCCGAGTACCCGGAGTGGCTCCACCCGGCGCTCCTCTCGACGTTGAAGGGGTACAAGTTTGAGAGGCTCTACACGCACCAGCGGGCGGCGGCGGATCTCGCGCACGCGGGGAGGAGTGTCTGCGTCGTCACGCCGACGGCGTCGGGGAAGACGCTCTGCTACAACCTGCCGGTCCTGGATGCGATGGTGCGGAAGGAGGGGGCGCGGGCGCTCTACCTCTTCCCGACGAAGGCGCTGTCGCAGGACCAGGTCGCGGAGCTCAACGCGGTGGTCGCGCGGCTTCCGGACGGCGTCGCCGCCTACACCTACGACGGCGACACGCCGTCGAGCACGCGGGCGGTCCTGCGCGAGCGCGGCGAGATCATCGTCACCAACCCCTACATGCTGCACTCGGGCATCCTGCCCAACCATGTCAAGTGGACCGACCTCTTCCAGGGGCTCAAGTACGTGGTGGTGGACGAACTGCACGCCTACCGCGGCGTCTTCGGCAGCCACGTCGCGAACGTCTTCAGGCGGCTCCGGCGCATCGCGCGCCACTACGGCAGCGACCCGGTCTTCGTCTGCTCCTCCGCGACGATCAAGAACCCGAAGGAGCACGCGGAGAGGCTGCTCGGCGTGCCGGTCGAGCTGGTCGAGGAGTCGGGCGCGCCGCGGGGCGAGCGCCACTTCGTGCTGTATGACCCGCCGGTCGTCAACCGCGACCTCGGGTTGCGCGCCAACCGTGGCGGGCAACGGGCTTGCCGGACCCGGTCCCCTGCGCACCATCGGTAGCACGCCGTCGCCCCCCCGGGCGCGTCGCGCGCATCGCATCGGAACATGGGGGGCCTCGGGGGGCCGAGCCGCGGCAGGGGAAAGACCTCGGCTACGCGCACTCGAAGATGCCCATCGTGCGCGCCCCTCATGCAACACTTGACACCCGCGCCGCGTGGTAGCATGGGCGGCGGAGGAGAGGCCATGGGCGGGGACTGCCTTACGGTCCAGGAGTGGCTCGTGCGGTTCGAGAGCGATCCCGAGGAGGCGTGCATCCTCCTGCTCGCCTGGGGCGCGAAGGCCGTGCGAAGTCGAATGGGGCGAGGACGCGCCTCGAGAAGCAGCGCCGACGATCTCGCCCAGGAAGCCGCGTTCCGCATCATCCAGGAAGAGGCGAAGCTGATGCGATCCGCCGATCCGGAGGCTTCCGGCGCCGCCTACGTCCACGGCGTGGTGGCGAAGGTCGCTCTGGAATGGCACCGGGCCAACTCCGGGGCCGGCGCGACCGATCCTGGATCGCTGGATGCTCTTGGCGGGCGAGACGAGTCCTCTCCGGCACCCGGCGGCTGCTTCGCCGACCTCGACGACGCCCGCATGACGGAGAGGCAGAGGGCGGCCTTCCGGTTGGTCCTGTCGGGGCGCCGGAAGGCCGAGGCGGCGCGCGACTTGGGGATAAGACGCCAGACGCTCGACGAAAGGCTCGTCCGCGGTGGAAAGAGGGCTTTGCGCGACGATGACCCCAAGCCGCGCGATCGCGCATGGGCGCGGCGCCTCGCATCCGACAGCGACCTGTACATGCCGCCTGACACTCGCCGGGCGCTTCACCTTCACGCGGCCGGGTCCTCGATCCGCGAGATATCCGACGCGCTGGGCCTGAGCCGGGACGCCGCCCGGGGCCGCCTCCGGAGGGCGTGGAAGTTGTGGGGGCGGCTCAGTGATCGGGAGCGGTAGCGAGGCGAGGAGGCGACCCCCCCCCCCTGCGGCCTGACACGTTGAACTGGAAGCCCGCGATGTCGGGCGTGGCAACAACGGCAACGTAACGAGTAGTTCGCGCGTGAGCGGGTCCTAGCGGTGCCGCGGAGAGTCGGGGCACGCTGACTTCGGGGAAAGGCGCGCGGAGAGGAGAGGTGATGTCAGCAAGTATCCACCGGTCACACGAGCGGGCCGCAAGCGTGCTCTGTATTCTTGTCTTGGGCTGGATCGCGAGTCGTGTCTTGGCGAGCGGCAGTGACCCCTGTCCCACGGTGGTCAACATGCTCGCCGGTACGGTGTCATGCTCGGGCGCAGTGTGCCAAGTTCCACAGGGCAATGGAACATGCAGCGCGTTCGGCGCACTACAAGTTGGCGGCTGGTATTCACCCCTCGGGTATCACTACAATCCATCGCAGGTAACAGAGTGGTCCTACGATGAGGAGGAGGATGCTTGGACTCCGGAGGTGTGGCATGCTCAGAACATGGTCCAAATCCGGAGGTGCGCTTGTGCAGGAGCAGTCAATGCTCAAGGGTGGTACGGTTTTGTTGACAGCAACGATTGCTGCGACATCGTCCTGATCCAATCCAGTGGAAGCGTCCGCATCGGGACCATAAAGTCGTGCAGCGTGACCGCCGGCTGTGCCGCAGTAGACTCGGATTGCAGGCCGCTCAAGCACGAGGACACGGCGGACGTCGAAGCGTGGTGCAAGCCAAACTAGGCCCAAGCCACTGAACTTGCATCTGGGGGGGGCCGTGGTGGGGGGCTTGGCACAATGACGGCGAGTCGTCGATTGATAGTCGCGGCCGTCGCAATCACGGGCCTCTGTGCAGTGTTGGCCTTCTGGGGCAGCGCGATTCCACCTCGACGTTCGAGGGCCACTTCAGCGGTATCGACGCAAACGCCTCCGCGAGATTCCGAAGACCGGCCTCGCGTGACACTCCCTGACATGGAAGTGGTCACCGAGGCAGGAGAAGCCATCTATCCGCGCGAGGTCTTCGTCGGGGACGTACGCATCGCGGGCAGGGTGCTCAATGCAGACGGTGCCCCGCTTGAAGGCGCCCGCGTGATATGCGCGCCGCTAGGTTTCGACGCGGCACTCTGCTGGAAGGTCCCGAACCTTGGCTCCGTCTCCGGCCCTGATGGTCATTTCACTCTGGAGGACATGCCGCGCTCCCGTAGCTATACGCTCTCCGCGGTTCACGCTGGCGGAATCACCGAGGCGAGTCATGATGTTGCCATGGATCGGCGTGAGATCCTCGGAGTGACGCTGACCCTCGGGTCGGTCTGCTATCAAGCAATCCAGTTTTGTGACTCCGGTGGGCGCGCGGTCGATGTCAGCGGCTGGTACCTCCCTGGGCCTCCCTTTGTACCCTTCTGGGCGACTTGGTTCCGCGACGCCCACCCGCGCGAGGCGGAAGCCTTGCGCGGCATGGGGGTCGAGTTACCGACGGAGTCCAGCGTGCTCGCGGAGTTCTACTCGTCAGTGCCAGTGTCGAATGGCCCTTCTCTAGGCACAAGGCGCTTTGCAATTCCGGGTTTCCTTGACGTGGACGTCGAGGTCGCCGTTCGCCCGCTCGCCGAGTGGCCTGCGACGAAACAGGTCACCCTGCACATCGATCCGATCGCCGGGAGCCTTGTCTACTACCGGGTGTTGTTTCCGGACATTCATCCACCGGATGAGTGGCTCGCGGAGGGCGGCTCTTTGGAATCGCTGTCGCTCCTGGTCACGAGGGAACTCCCCCTCCCAGACGCCGAAGTAACGCCGAGTTCCAACAGGTTTGCATGCCGCAAGGGGGTCCGCTTCAAGTTGACTCCCAGGTATCTGCCTCCGAAGTCCCGCACAGAGGTCGCCTACCGTCTCGAATCGCGTGGCGAGGAAACGATTGTTCGGCCCGAAATCCCTGCCATGGGGTTCGTCACATTGCGCTACCGAGTGACCGAGGAGATACCTTCAGAGCAGTTCGCATTCATCGTGGATGGTCACTCCGACCATCGTCCCCGCCTGATCTGGCCGGGCTACGCCCGAGTCGGTCCGTTACCCACCGGGAGACACAAGGTCTCGAAGTGGCGCGGCAGGAGAGGTCCACCTGCTGCGGAAGACCTGCTTGAGTTTGAAGTCCTGGAGGGTCACCGTGAGCTCTCATGGCCGTGAACGGCTTGCGCCCATGACCCTGGCGCTCGCATTCGCTTGCGCGGCGACGCTCAAGGCGGAGGGCCTCACGAGGGCAGATGGCACGGCGGATGTGCCTCGGTTGTTTCGATCGCCTTCGGTTGGCTGGGCGATGTCAGGAGTGGACCTCCTGATCGCCGCAGGATTGGTCACGCGCATGCAGCGCTACGCGGCCTCTGCAGCTCTGTTGGTCGCCGTGGGAGGCGGTCTGCTTGCTGTTCATGCAGCGTTTAGCGAGATCCCGCGGAAGTGCGGCTGCCTGGGCCGCCTCGAGGTCACGCCGTTCCAGCACGCTGCACTGTCGCTCAGCGTGGCGCTTCTTTCGGCTGCCATCCTCACACGAGTCGCTGCCCCACAATCGGAGTAGACCGCGCTCGACGTGCACGAGAGCGCATCGCGCTGGCGAGCGCCTGCGGGTGAAGCCTGGACGGAGGGCGAGGCACGCGTGGGCGGAAGGGCCCGGTTGCCTGCCCTCGCCACCATCGATACGAGCGTGAGGGAGTCCATGTCTTTGGAGCCACGTTGGCACGGAACGTGCCTCCTCGCCACCGCCCCCCTGCCCCCCAAACATCCCCGTCCCCCCTCTCCGTCACAATCGCCCTGTGACCTCGATCCCCAAGGCCACGCTCCCGCTCGAGGAGGTCCTCGACCGGCTGCGCCACGACCCGCGCTACGCGGAAAACGTCGTCACGTGGAAGACGCTGCCCCCGAGGCCCCCTAGCTTCGCCGACTACCCGGAGTGGGTCCATCCGGGGCTGCTCGCGACCTTGAAGGGATACAAGTTCGAGCGGCTTTATACGCACCAGCGGGCGGCGGCGGATCTCGCGCACGCGGGCAAGAGCGTCTGCGTCGTGACGCCGACGGCGTCGGGGAAGACGCTCTGCTACAACCTGCCGGTCCTCGACGCGATGGTGCGCAAGGAGGGGGCGCGGGCGCTCTACCTCTTCCCGACGAAGGCGCTATCGCAGGACCAGGTGGCCGAACTCAACGCGGTGATCGCGCGGCTGCCGGACGGGGTCGCCGCCTACACCTACGACGGCGACACGCCGTCTAGCACGCGGGCGGTGCTGCGCGAGCGCGGCGAGATCATCGTCACCAACCCCTACATGCTGCACTCGGGCATCCTGCCCAACCATGTCAAGTGGACCGACCTCTTCCAGGGGCTCAGGTACGTCGTCGTCGACGAGCTGCACGCCTACCGCGGCGTCTTCGGCAGCCATGTCGCGAACGTATTCCGGCGCCTGCTGCGCATCGCGCGGCACTACGGCAGCGAGCCGGTCTTCATCTGCTCGTCGGCGACGATCAAGAACCCGAAGGAGCACGCGGAGAACCTGCTCGGCGTGCCGGTGGAGCTGGTTGACGAGTCGGGCGCGCCGCGCGGCGAGCGCCACTTCGTGCTCTACAACCCGCCCGTCGTCAACCGCGACCTCGGCCTGCGAGCGAACTCGGTCGAGGAGGTGCGGAGGCTCTCGGAACTCTTCGCCGGCGGCGCGGTGCAGGCGATCTACTTCATCCGGTCGCGGCAGATGGTCGAGGTGCTGACGAAGTACCTGAAGGACAGGAACCGGGAGCGCGGCCTGCCGCTCGAGACGGTCTGCGCCTACCGGGGCGGCTACCTGCCGAAGCTGAGGCGCGCGATCGAGGGCGGGCTTCGCAGCGGCGAGATCCAGGAGGTCGTCTCGACCAACGCGCTCGAACTCGGCGTCGACATCGGCTTCCTCGACGTCGCGGTGCTGACCGGCTACCCGGGCACGCTCGCGTCGACGCTGCAGCAGGCGGGGCGCGCGGGCCGCCGCTCGGGAACGAGCCTCGCGATCCTCGTCTGCCGCTCGACCGCGCTCGACCAGTACATCGCCGCCCACCCCGAATACCTCTTCGACCGCCCGCAGGAGAGCGCCGTCGCCGATCCCGACAACCTGATCCTCTTCGTGAACCACCTGAAATGCGCCGCCTTCGAGCTGCCCTTCGACGAGGGCGCGCTCTTCGGCGGCAACCCCGTCACCGGCGAGGTGCTCGACTACCTCGCCCGCGAGGCGAAGATCCTGCACAAGGCGGGCGGCCGCTACCACTGGATGGCCGAGGCCTACCCCGCCGAGGACGTCTCGCTCTCGTCGGCGGATGTCGACTACTTCGTCGTCATCGACGAGGAGAGGAACGCCGTCATGGCGGAGGTGGACCGCCCCGACGCGATGACGCAGATCCACGAGGGCGCGATCTACGGCCACCAGGGGGAGCAGTTCCTGATCACGCGGCTCGCCTACGGGGAGCGGCGCGCCTACGCGAAGCGGATCAACCCCGACTACTTCACCGAGGCGGAGGTCGACGTCGACGTCCGCGTCGTCCATGCGGATGCGATGGTCCGGGGCCCGGGGTTCGAACTGCACCGCGGCGAGGTCGGCGTGAAGACGCTCGCGACCGTCTACAAGAAGATCAAGTTCTACACGCGCGAGAACGTCGGCGCGGGCGAGATCGCGCTGCCGCCGGAGGAGATGGAGACGACCTCGGTCTGGATGCTGCTCGATCCGGCGACCGCCGCCGCGGCGGGCCTCGGCGACCCGCGCCACGCGGGCGGCTGGACGGGCCTCGCCCACCTGCTGCGCCACCTGCTGCCCGTCTACCTCGGCTGCAGCGTCACCGACGTGCGCGGCAAGGCCGAGATCCGAAGCCCCGACTTCGACCGCCCCTCGCTCTTCCTCTTCGACAACGCGCCCGGCGGCGTCGGCCTCGCCGAGAAGATGCACGAACTCTGGCCGCTGCTGCTCGAAACGGCGCGCGAGGTCGTCCTGCGCTGCCCCTGCTCGAACGGCTGCCCCGCCTGCGTCGGCCCCGCGCCGCAGGGGGGGGCGCTCGGAAAAGAGGTCGCGGGGCGTATCCTGCACCTGTGCGCTGGCCGCTGATCCTCGTCGTCGCGGGCAACCTGCTCGCGTTCGTGCCGGTCGGGCTCGGGCTGCCCGACCTCCCCGCGCCCCTCCCCTTCCTCCCGATGGTCGCAGGCCTGCTCTGGGCCTGGCTCGCCTGGTCCCGGGAGGGAAAGCGGATCGCGGCGGCCATCCTCTGCACCGCGATCGCCGGCGCCTACGCCGGCTGGTTCTTCGGCCTCTCGACCTACCGCGAGCAGAAGGGCGTACCGGCGGCCGGCACGCTCGCCCCCGACATCGAGGCGGTGCGCGTGCGCGACGGCGCGCGCTTCCGCCTCGGCGCGCTGCGCGGCAAGTCGATCGTGCTCGTCTTCTTTCGCGGCGCGTGGTGACCCTATTGCAAGCGCGAGCTGGGCCAGCTCGCGGAACGCCAGGACGCCTTGTCCCGCCTCGGCGCCGAGGTCTACGCGATCTCCGCCGACCCTGCCGAACGGCTCTCCGACCTCCAGGAGTCGCTCGGCGCCGGCGTCACGCTGCTCTCCGACGACGGCGGCGGCGCGCTCGACGCCTTCTCGATGGTCGACCCCTCGCCCTTCCCGCCGCGGCGGGTCGCCCGCAGCGGGACCTTTCTCATCGACCCCGACGGCAGGGTCCGGGAGGCGCTGCTCCCCGGGAGCTACCGCGCCCGCCCCGACGCCGACCGGATCGTCGAACTGCTCCGATGATTGTGGCTGGGCCAGGTAAGACCACCAGATATGGTGGTCCCGCCTAACCCGTTGCGGCAGGCGGCTTTCCGGCGGCGTCCCCCCCGTCCGTACGATGGGGGCCGATGGCGCTTCTGGACAAGCTCCGGCGGATCTCGGCCCCGGCGGGCCTTGGGGTAGTCCCCCCCTCCGGGGGGGAGCTTCCGGGGGGGCGATTCGAGGGGGCCTGGGGGGCCACATGGCTCCGGCGCGAGAGATTTGCCTGCCGCCACATCCACGGGGAGGTCGCACTCGGCGACCTGCGCCGCGCCGCGCCGCCGCTGCTCGCCGAGGTCGCGCGCGACCCGGCACTCTCGGGCATCGACCTGACCCGCGCCGTGTTCTTCGACAGCGAGACGACCTCGCTCGGCGGCGGCGTCTCGACCTACGTCTTCCTGCTCGGGCTCGGCTGGTTCGAGGGTGCGGAATTCGTCGTCGAGCAGCACTTCCTGAGCGACCTGACCGAGGAGGAGGCGCTGCTGCGGGAGGTGAACGCCCGCTTCGCGCGCTTCGACGTCGCCGTCTCGTTCCACGGCAAGGGGTTCGACGCGCCGCGCCTCTCGGGCCGCCTCGCATTCCACCGCCTCCCCCTCGCGCTCCCCCGCAACCACCTGGATCTCTGCCAGATCGCCCGGAGCCTCTACCGCGGCGCCTTTTCCGACTGCCGCCTCCAGACTCTGGAGAGGGCGCTCGTCGCCTTCCGCCGCGACGACGACCTTCCCGGCGCCGAGTGCCCGCAGGCCTACTTCTCCTACCTGCAGGGGGACCGCTCGGTGATCCCGCGCGTCTTCGAGCACAACCTGCTCGACGTGCTGACGCTGCCGGCGATGGCGGTCTGCTTCTCGCGCGAGATCGAGGCGCCGGCCCACCCGGTGGTGCTCGCGAATCTCGGCGCCTTCTACGAGGCCTCCGGCCGCGACCGGGAGGCGCGCGACTCCTACCGCGCCGCGCTCGCGGGGCTCGCGCAGGCGCGCCACGCGCTCTATCCGCGCTCGCTCGAGCGGTTGGCACTGCTCGAGCGGCGGGCGGGCCGCCACGCGGAGTCGGCGGCGCTGCTCGAGGTGCGCCGCGACACGCAGCCCTTCAGCGTGCAGGCGCTCGAGGACCTGAGCAAGCACTTCGAGCACCGCGTGCGCGACTTCGGGCGGGCGGAGGAGGCGGCGCTCGACGCGCGCTCGAGGCTGCTCACCGGCAAGATCTCGATCGAGCCGCGGCTCCGGCAGCAGGCGCTGCGCTCCCTCGACCACCGGCTCGACCGGCTCCGGCGCCGCCGGGGGGCGGCTGGCCAATCCTAGCGGGAAGCCGTATTAGTGGGGCGATGCCGAAGACCCCGGACGCCGACCTGACCGCGTTCCTGAGCATCTTTCGGCCCAATCCGCAGGGGGTGAGGCCGGAGACGCTGTCGGAGCGGCTCGGCTTTGGCGCGGAGAAGCTCGCCGCGATCCGCGCGCGTCTGGGCGAGGACGGCTTCCAGATCGACGTGGACGCCGAGGGGCGCTGGGTCCTCGCCGAGGCGCCCGACCGGCTCTTGCCCTACTGGGTCTGCGCGGGGCTCCGCTGCGACCGCCTCGCCGGGCTCGTCTTCTACCAGGAGGAGGTCACGTCGACGCAGGACATCGCGTTCGAGCTGATGGTCGAGGGGCGGCCGCACGGCACGCTCGTGATCGCCGAGCACCAGACCGCCGGGCGCGGAAGGGGGACGAGGCAGTGGCACACGGTGCCGCGCAAGGCGGTCATCTTCTCGCTGCTCCTCGACCTCGAGCCCCCCGACACCTTCGCGTCGGTGCTGACGATCGCGATGGCGACCTCCGTCGCGAGGGCGATCCAGGACGTCGCCGGCCTGCCGGCCCGGATCAAGTTCCCCAACGACATCGTCGTGCGCGGGCGCAAGGTGGCCGGGATCCTGCTCGAGGTGAAGGACTACGGAGTGCCGAAGCCGCGCGCGGTGGCCGGCGTCGGGGTCAACATCAACCAGCTCCGCGACGAGTTCCCGGAGGAGTTGCGCGAGAGCGCGACATCGCTCCGCGAGGAGAGCCGCGACAAGGCGCCGCTCCGCCGCGCGCGAATCCTCCGCTACGTCCTGCGCGAACTCGAGCGCTGGCTCGACTGCATCAAGCAGGGGCAGTACGCCGACCTCGAAAACGCGTGGAACCGCTTCAGCGCGATGGAGGGCAAGGACGTCGCCTTCCTGAAGGGCGGCGAGGAGATCACCGGCCGCATCGTCGACGCGCGGATCCGGGAGGGGCTGCTCGTCCGGCTTCCCGGCGGACGCGAGGAGCGCTTCCGGCTGGAGCACCTGACCGACCTGCGGTTCCTCTGAGCCGGGAGTCCGCATCGCCCGGACGGAGGGGGATCGCGGAGCGGCGGCGGCCGCCGCCGGCCCCCGCACCCCCGATGACGGCGGCGTGACCCGCGCGCCCCCTACAATGGCGGCCCGTGTACTGGCTGCGCCGGATCCCCGCCGAGACGCGCATCGTCGTGCTCGTGGTCTTCCTCGCGCTCTTCCAGTCGGTGCTGCTCTCCGTCTTCGGGCTCGTCGCGATCGGCCACGAGCGCCGGCAGGTCGAGGAGCAGGTCCGCAGCGACGCCGAGCGCTTCCTGCGCACCGACCTCGTGCCGCGCTGCCAGTACGACCTGCGCGACCTCGCCGATGTCGCGTTCGCGATCGGCTTCGACCCGGAGGGGGGGCGCCTCGAGAAGGAGACGCGCCTCTTCCTCGAGGCCTACCGCGTCGGCGCCGACGGGCGGATCGTCGAGCCCGGGGGCGATCCCCTCTACCTCGGCCGCGAGGCGGCGCTCGCCGACGACGCCGTCGCCCAGCGCGAGGCGGCGGATCTCGCCTCGCGCTACACCGGCCACGAGGTCGGCGACGACGAGAAGGCCGCCCTGGACCTCGCCTTCGCCCGCCGCCACCCCTTCTGCCGGGACGAGTTCGGCGAGTCGCTGGCGCTGCTCTTCGCCGCGACGGCGCTCACCTCGGGGGGGCCGGTCTCGCCCCACTTGCTCCTCGAGATGCGATGGGTCGGAGTGCTGAATCGCGTCGCGGGGCATCTCGCCGCCGCCGAGGTCGAGCGCTTTCTCGCTCGGATCGATCGGGAGGGGGCCGGGGGACCCGTCTACCGCGAAGGGGTCCGGGAGCAGGAGGCGCGGGAGGCGAAGCTCGTCGCTCTCGTCCGCGAGGCGCCGCGCCTGCCCCGGGACGGCAAGCCGCGGCTGCAGGGCGAGTTCTACGTACGGCCCGGTGGCACCGAGGAGGAGTTGAGCGTGCTCGCGGTGGCGCCCCAGCGGCTCAGCGACTATCTCGCGGCGGTCGTCGAGGCGGCCAAGGGGAGCGCCCGGGAGGGGGTCGAGGCGCGGATCGTCGCCGCGGCGGATGCGCCGGCCCTCGGCATCTCGGTCCCGATGGACCTGCTGCCGGGCCATGTCGCGGTCGCCCGCATCTCGTCCGCCTCGGTCCGGCAACAGGCGGCGGACCGGGAGCGTTTCTACCGGTACATCATCGCCTTCTCGGTCGCGGGCATCCTCGCGGGCGGCTTCCTCACCGTGAGGGCGGTCACGCGGGAGGTCAAGCTCGCGAAGCTGAAGTCGGGATTCGTCGGCAACGTGACCCACGAACTCAAGACGCCGCTCACGTCGATCCGGATGTTCGTCGAGATGCTGTCGGGCGGCAAGGTGACCGACGAGGCGGAGCGCGAGGAGTGCCTCTCGGTGATCGCGCAGGAGACCGACCGGCTCGGCCGGCTCATCCAGCAGGTCCTCGACTTCGGCCGGCTCGACGCCCACCGCCGCCGCTTCGCCTGGACGACCGGCCCCCTCGGGCCGGTCGTCCTGAGGGAGGCGGAGCGGTTTCGGCGGACCACGGGATTGGATGCGGAGAGGTTCCGGGTCGAGATCGGCGGAGAGGTGCCGGCGGCGGTGCATGATCCGGAGGCGTTCGCGGAGGTGGTCAGCAACCTGCTCTCGAACGCGTGGAAGTACACCCCGCGCGACGACAAGCGTATCGCGCTCCGACTGCTCGCCTCCGGCGGGCGCGTCGTCCTCGCGGTCGAGGACAACGGGCCCGGGATCGCGCCGAAGGAGCGCGAGCGGATCTTCGAGCAGTTCTATCGCATCGGGGACCTCGTGACCCGGGAGGTCGAGGGCACCGGCCTCGGACTCGCGATCGCGCGGAGCATCGTCCGGGCGCACGGCGGGCGGATCCGCGTGGAGGATGCCCCCGGCGGCGGCAGCCGCTTCCTCGTCGTCTTGCCCTCGGCGGCGCCGGCCAAGCCGGCGGAAGGAGCAGTCGGATGAGTCGGGACGGCGGTCCGCTGGTGCTCGTGATCGAGGATGACGCCGCGATCCGCCTCGGCCTGCGGAAGAGCCTCACCCACGAGGGCTACCGCGTGATCGACGCGGGGGACGGGGAGAAGGGGCTCGAAATGGTCTTCGAGCAGCGCCCCGACCTCGTCGTGCTCGACCTGATGCTCCCGAGGCTCAACGGCTTCGAGGTCTGCCGCACGATCCGCAAGCACGACGCGACGCTTCCGGTGCTGATCCTCTCGGCGAAGGACATGGAGCAGGACAAGCTGCTCGGCTTCGGGCTGGGCGCCGACGACTACGTGACCAAGCCCTTCAGCACGCGGGAACTCGCCGCGCGGATCAAGGCGGCGTTGCGCCGGCGCGGGACCGCCGAGGCGCCGGCGCCCGATTTCGAGCAGGGCCGGATCCGCCTCGACATGAGGGGCCAGGCGCTGCTCGTCGACAGCGCCGAGGTCGAGGTCAGCAACCGCGAGTTCCGGCTGCTCTGCTACCTGGTCGAGAACCGGGGCCGCGTGCTCTCCCGCGACCAGATCCTGAACAAGGTCTGGGGCTACGACTACGAAGGCACCGCCCGCACGATCGACAACTTCATCAACAAGCTCCGGACCAAGATCGAGCTCGACCCGCAGGAGCCCGAGATCATCCTGACCGTGCGCGGCGTCGGCTACAAGTTCGCGGAGTGAGCCGGGGGCCTCCGAGGGCCCCTTGAGCCGGACCCCCGCGGTCGCCGATCAGGGGTAGACTCGATAGCGCGACCGCGTGCCGCGCCAGAGCCTCCGATGAACCGCCACCTGCCGGTCCAGGACCCGACCGACCATGGCTCCCTCGCCGACCAGACCGCCGCCTACGTGCGCGGCCACCCGCTGCTGCGGATGGTCCTCGCGTTGACGGTCGTCAACCACATCGCGGCGATCCTGCTCGCGCTCTCCGGGGCGTTGCAAACGGAGATCGCCGGCCTTCTCGTGCTGCTGTCGGTGATGACCTGGTTCTTCGGCGTCGGGCTGCCGGTGCTCAACCGCGAGGTGCGCCATCGGATCGGGGCGCCCCGGGAGAGCTACTGGGGGCAGGTCGTCGAGACGTTCGCCCGGGTCGTGCTTTGCGCGCAGACCGGGCTCTATTCGGCGGCCCTGCTCATCTACGGCCTCGGCGGCTTCTGACCGAACGGTAGGGGGAAGAGGGCTTGCAGTAGCCCTCGTCGGCTATTACTGTTAGGTCCACCATATCTTGTATTCGGTGACACCGCCGGTCGCCGGTCGAGGAGAGCGCATGGGAGCTGAGGCAACATTGCGGGCAGGCAGCGGGGCGACCGCGCCGAGGACGCTCCGGCGCGCCCTGCTGCTGCTCTGGATCGCGGCGGGCTGCTCCTCGACGGCGTCCCAGACCCGCGACGACGGCCTCCTCGCCGGTCCCGAGCCGCGGTATGTCGGGCTCGGCCGCCTCGCCGCCGACCTGAACCTCCACTACCGCGACGACGTCGCCGGCGGCTACCTCGAGCTTTCGGCGCCGCCGGACAACCTCGTTTTCGTGCCGGACTCGAGCCAGTGCCTCGTCAACGGGCGGTCCCTTTCGATGGAGCAGCCCTGCCTGCGGCGCGGGGAGGGGTTCGTGCTGAGCGCCGGCGACGCGGAGCGCGTCACGCGCGCGCTGCGGGACGGCCGCCCGGTGCGCCGTGCCGCCCCCCCGAGCCCCCCCGACGCCGCGGACCGGCCTGCCCGCGCCAGCCCCCCTTCGGGCCTCCCGATGGCCTGGCGGCCCGATGCCCCCCCGCGCGCGTGGAAGTACATCGTGATCCACCACATGGCGAGCGGCCGCGGATCCGCGGCGGCGATCCACCGGATCCACATGGGCAAGGGGTGGGACGGCCTCGGCTACCACTTCGTGGTCGGGAACGGCACGCTGACGGGCGACGGCGAAATCGAGATCGGCTACCGCTGGAAGCGGCAGACCGAGGGCGCGCACGCGCGCGTCCGCCCCGACGACGACAACTGGTGGAACGAAAACAGCATCGGCGTCTGCCTCGTGGGCGACTTCACCGTGCAGAACCCGACCCCGCGCCAGCTCGAGGCGACCGCCCGGCTCGTGAGGACGCTGCAAGCGGAGTTCGCCATCCCGACGAGCCGCGTGATCCCCCACGAGAAGGTGAAGGATACGCTCTGTCCCGGTCCGCGCTTCCCGTGGAACTACTTCATCGCGCGGTTGCGCTAATCTCTGGGGATGCCTTTCGCCAGCCTCCCGTCCGGGATCCGGCTCCACTACGAGGAGCACGGTTCCGGCGAGCCCCTGCTCCTGATCATGGGCACCGGCGCCGACCGGCGCTTCTGGTCGGCGCAGGTGCCGTCCTTCCGCGAGCGTTACCGCACGATCGTGTACGACTCGCGCGGCGTCGGCCTCTCGACGGTGCCCTCCGATCCGCGGAGCTGCTCGATGGCGGTGATGGCCGACGACGCCGCCTACCTGCTCGGCGCGCTCGGCATCGAGCGCGCGCACATCAGCGGGCTGAGCCTCGGCTCGACCGTGGCGCAGGAGATGCTGCTGCGCCACCCCTCCCGGGTGCTCTCCGCGCAGCTCCACGGCACGTGGGGGCGCTCCGACGAGTGGTTCGTCCGGATGATCGAGACGCTCGAGGAGCCGGTGCGACGCGGCGACCTGAAGGCCTTCATCCGCTGCGCGATGATGTGGATCACGAGCCCGGCGTTCCTCGAAGGGAGCAAGGAGGCCGTCGCCGGCATGGAGGCGGCCTTCCTCGCGGCGCCGCCCGACCCGCGCGGCATCCTCGGCCATATCCACGCCGACAAGACGCACGATGCGCTCGACCGGCTGGCAGCGATCGACTGCCCGGTGCTCGTCACCGCCGGCGAGATCGACGTGCAGGTGCCGCCGCGCTACGGCGAGGCGGTCGCGGCGGGGATCCCGGGCTGCGACTACCACCTCTTCCGCGGCCCTCACGCGAGCCACCTCGCCTGCGTCGAGATGGCGGAGGAGTGGAACCGCTTCACCCTCGCCTGGCTTGAGAACTCGGCGGCCCGGGGCGGACGTTGACTCCGTTCCGGGAGCGGGAGGGCCCCCTCGCCCGCCGCGGGGGAGGCGGAGGGGCCCGGCCCCGGTCCCTCGCGGCGGTCGCGGCGCCGTCGTGCTACTCCGCCTTCTTCAGGTGCGGCTTCGCGTCGGCGATCGCCTTCTTCGCGACGGCGATCATCCGCGGCGTGTCGTGCTTGACCTGTTCGACCGCGCCCGCGGCGGTCGGCGCCATCGCGTGCAGCCCCTGCTCCTCGAGAGAGACGAGGACGCGCTCCGCGTAGTCGGAAAGGGTCTCCCACTCGCCGGCGCGGCGGCAGGCGCGGTCGAGGACGTTGAAGCCGTCGCGGCAGGTGTAGTTGCCTGCCTCCATCGAGCGGCGGGCGTACCGGATCGCCTTCTGGTCGTTCCGGTTGCAGGGGTACCAGTCGAAGAGCAGGCCGGTGTCGCTCTGGAGCTGCGCCTCCTCCGGCAGCAGCTCCGCCGCCATCTCGTAGACCTCGCCGCTGCGCTTGATGCGCCGCTTCACGTCGGCGGGCGGGTTGGCGTCCTTCGCGGCGCCGCGCGCCTCGGCCCAGTCGCGCAGCGTCAGCGCGAAGTTGTTGCGGACATCGGCGTTCTCGGGGGCGAGCGCGAGCAGCTCCTCGTAGAGCTTCTCGACGGCGTCGAAGTTCGCCTGCATCCGGATGAGCCCCTCGTAGCGCTGCGCCGCCTCGACGTACGAAGGCGCGACCTTCAGCGCGTTCCGGTACGCGTCGAGCGCCTCCTGCGCATCGCCGAGCTTCTCCTGCGCGAAGCCCGCGCTGTAGATGTAGGCCGCATTCTGCGGGTCGATGGCCGACGCCTTCCGGTAGGCGTCGCGCGCCTCGTCGAAGGAGCCGTTGACGAACTTCGCGTAGCCGAAGTAGTACCAGGCCGGCGCGGAGTCCTTCGCCCGCTCGGTCGCCTCCTTCAGCATGCCCTCCGCCTTGCGCCAGTCCTTGCCGGAGAGATGGTAGAGCCCGGACAGGATCGCCGTGCTGTCGGTCGGATGGCGCTTCAGCGCGGCGATGTAGGCCGCCTTCGCCTTCTCCGGCTCTCCCTGCGCGTAGAAGCAGTGGCCGTAGCGCACCATGTCGACCGGGTCGCTGTCGTCGACCTTCAGCGCGATCTCGTACTTCGTCGCGGCCTCCGCATACTTCTTGTCGTTGTAGAGCATGAAGGCCTGCATCGCGTGCGCCTTCGCGTGGTCCTTGTCGATCCCGAGGCACTCCGCGAGCAGCTTGCGCGCCTTCTCCCCGTCCTGAAGGTTGTAGGCGACATACGCCTTTCCGTAGATCGCGTCCGCCGCCTTCGGGTCGATCCCGAGCGCCTCGTCGTACATGCGCGCCGCGTCGCTGTAGTAGTTGCGGATCGTCGTCCCGTCCTGGCTCGTGCGCGTCTCGAGTTCCGCCATCTTGAGGAAGGTGTCGCCCAGGCGCATGCGCAGAGGCGCGCTCCCGGGAACCGCGGTGATCCCGCGCTCGAGGGCGGTCCACGCGTCCGCGGGCTCGTCGAGCTTCAGCAGCGCGTCCGCCAGCACGAGCCAGGCGTCGCCGTTGGTCTCGTCCTTCTCGACGAGCCGCTGGGCCGCCTCCTTGGCGCCCTTGAAGTCGCCCTTCCGGAAGAGGCTGCGCGCCTGGTCGGCCCCGCCGGCGAGGGCGGCGGCGGCGAGAAGGAGCAGGAACGACGCAATTCGCATGGGATTTCCTCCGGAGAGCCCCTGATTCTATGCTCCCCGCACCGGGAATGCCGCGCGGTCGGGCCGCCTGCGGCGCGGGACCGGGGCCAGAGGTGTCACCGAAAGGAAACACCCCGGGGCTACATGTGGGGGGGCTCGGGGGCCGATGAGGAGGTGTCTTGTTCCGCTCCATCCTCCTCGTCTCGGCGCTCGTCGCGGGCGTCGCAGGGACGGTCCATGCGCAGGACCGGAAGGGAACGGACCGCCTCCAGGAGCTGAAGGCCCAGTTCCGCAAGCTCGAGGGGCGCCACCCGGGCATCGGCGAGAACGTCGAGCGGCGGCGCGACATCCTGAAGCAGGTCGCGGCGATGAGCGACCCCGCCGCGATGCAGTTCCTCGTCGACGTCGCGCGCAACGGGCGCTGCTCCGAGTTCCACGCCGAGGTGCTGCAAGTGCTCGCCGAGAAGGGGCTCGATCTCGCCCAGGTCGCCGTGCTCTTCCAGGATCTGCTGGTCGAGGGGGGCCCCCACCGCCACCTCGCGCGCACCTACCTGCTCGCGCGCGCGGTCGCAAGGCAGGACGACTCCTTCCTCGCCGGGCTCTTCGTCAAGGGCGGCATCGAGGACCGCTTCCTCGCGCTCGACGCGATGGGACGGCTCGGGAGCCTCGCGACGCTCTCCGCTGCGGAACGTCTGCTCGCCGACCCGGACTGGAGACCCCGCGAGGGGACGGCGGTCTGCTGCGCCACCATCGCGGCGGCGCTCCGGCGGGCCGAGGGGACGCCGGCGGCGCAGGTGCTGCTGCTGCTCCAGCGCGACCCGCGCTTCCGCCCGTCCGACGCCTATGCGGTACGCGAGGCGACGCGCCTCTGGAGCCGCCGCGACCTCCACTCCTACGTCGAGCTGAAGTCGCTCTGCGATCCCGACGTCGCGAAGCGCGTCGAGGCGGCGCGCTTCATGGGCAACGCCGGCATCGAGGCCGCGCGCGCGCCGCTGCTGCTGATCGCGCGCGACCGCACCGAGCACCCGGCGGTCCGCGCCGCCGCCGCCGAGGCGCTCGGCGGCCTGCGCATCGCGCGGGGCGATCTCGCCTCGCGGCTCGAGTGGCTGCTGCAAGACCCCGACACCGAGGTGCGCCACGGCGTGCTGCGCGGCCTCGCGCGCCTCGGCGTGAGGCAGGCCGGCGAGGTCCTCGTGGACCTTCTCGACGGCCCCCTCGCCTCCGACGCCCGGGCGGCGCTCACCCGGGCCCCCGCGCCCCCCCATGACGAAAACTGGCCGGCGTGGCTCGCCACGCTGCCGGAAGGGACCTAGGCCATGCTGCTCCTCACCGTGCTCGTGCTCCTCACCTCCATCTGCGCGATCGTCGTCGCGCTGCGCCGGCTCGCGCAGTCCGAGAGCGAGCGCGCGGCGCTCCGCGAGGAGTTGGAGGGCCGCGCCCGCGGCGGCGACGAACAGGAGGCCCTCGCGGCGGTGGGGCTCATCGCCTCCGAACTCTGCAAGATGGTCGTCTCGCCGGTGACGGTGATCCTCGGCCAGTGCGAGCTGGCGCGTGCCCAGGGGGGCGGCGACCGGAGGCTCGACGCGATCGAGCGGCAGGCGCGGAGGATCGCGGACGTCGTCGAGCGCCACCGGGGGCTCGCCGACTCGCAGGCCGCCGAGGTGCGCGAGATCGACCCCGCCGCGTGCGCCCGCGCGGCGCTCGGCGCGACGAGCGCGCTGGCGAAGCAGCGCGACGTGACCGTGCACGAGATGCTCGAGGACTCGCCGCGCATCCGGATCAACCCCTTCCTGCTGACGCACGCGCTGCGCCACATGCTGCGCTCGGCGATCGAGGCGTCGCCGAAGGGGAAGGGCGACGTCACCTTCGCGATGGGCTACCTCCCCGGCGCCCGCGGCGAGGAGGACTACCTCGCCTTCGCCGTCGCCGACGACGGCCCCGGCATCGAGCCGCTCGCGCTGCCGCGCGTCTTCCACCCCTTCCCCGAGGAGAGCGGCACCTGGCGCAGCACCGGCTTCGGCTACAGCGTCGTCTACGCGATCGCGCGCGCCACCGGCGCGACGATCCTCCTCGACACCGCCCCCGGCGCCGGCACCCGCGCCACGTTCAAGGTGCCGCTGCCGCGGAAGGTCGAAGTCTCCCAGCCCACGTCGCAACCTGCCCGCGTGGAAGTGTAGTGGCCCCCTAGGCCTTTCTTGGGGGGCCCCCCGGGCCCCCCAAGAAAAGCGCCTGATGGGAATCGAACCCACATAGCTGGCTTGGGAAGCCAGCGCTCTACCACTGAGCTACAGGCGCGTAGGAACCCCGAGGATACCAACTCCGTTCGGGTTTGGGGAGTTGCGGGGCCCGTCGCCCGCTGCGCGGGCTATGGGCCCTGAAGGGCCCGAAGCGTTCGGGTGTTGCGCGGGGTGTGGGCGCTGAAGGGTCCGGGGCGTTCGACGGGTGCTAACGTGGGGCACCATGCGAGGGATCAGCGGATGGCGCTGAGAGACGAAATGGTCAAGTCGGGGAACTTCATGTTCCGCTGGCGCAGCTACCTTCCGTTGCTCTTCCTGCCTGTGGTCCTGCTCGCCCTCCGGGGGTTCGAGGATCTGGGGGGGAGCGAGACCGTCGATGCGTGGTGGGAGGCGGTCTGCGGTGCGGTCGCGGCTTCCGGGATCGTGGTGCGCGCGCTGACCGTCGGGTTCGTTTCGCGCCACACCTCCGGACGGGGTACGAAGAGGCAGGTGGCGGAGCGCCTCAACACGTCCGGCATGTACTCCCTTCTCCGGCACCCGCTCTATCTCGGGAACTTCCTGATCTGGATGGGGATCGCGCTCTTTCCGCACACGCTGTGGCTCCCGCCGATCGCGATCCTGAGCTTCTGGATCTACTACGAGCGGATCATGATGGCCGAGGAGGAGTTTCTGAGGGCGAGGTTCGGAGCCGACTTCGAGGAGTGGGCGCGGCGGACCCCGGCGTTGGTCCCTGCATGGCGCAACTGGCAGGCGCCCGACATCCCCTACTCGTGGAGAGCCGTTCTTGCCCGTGAGCACGCGACCCTGCTCGCGACGGTCCTGACCCTCTTCCTCCTCGAAGTCGCGGGCGACTACTTCGCGGGCAAGTTGACGCACGCCGATCTCGCTTGGATCGTGGTCGTCTCGGTGACCGTCGTCGCCTACGTCACGCTGCGCCTGCTCAAGAAGCGCGGGCTGCTCGCCGTCGAGGGGCGTTAGACCGGCGTCGTTGCGCCGCCGCAGACGCGTAGCGCAATGCAAGTCCTGCGCCCCATCGTCACCCTCCGTCTCGACGCCTCCCTGCCGCGCCCGGACAGGTGCGCAGGCCGATCATGCTGTTCGCGGAGGCGTGCGGCCGCCCCACGGATGAGGACGAGGTCCTTGATGTTTCGTGACAGCATTCCGGGAGACGAACGTGCTCGCCAGTGCGATTGCGACGCGGGGCCTGAGCGCGCGCATCTCCCGCCCGGTCCTGGCCAGTCACGAGTTGCTGCCGATGGAGTGACAATGCTGCGATGCGCGCGCAGGCAGTGCACGGGCGCGATGGTGCGCGCCGGCTGGCACCGCGCCGAGGAGCGCCCCATGGCGCGCACTCCCGTCGCGACCGGCGAGAAGCAGACGATGGAGGAGGCAGGGGAGACGCGCGTCCCCGCAGGAGCACACCCGAGGATGCCGGGAGTCCGGACTCCTCGCCGCCCGGTGTCCGCCGCGCTCCGATCGCCCGCGGCATCGCCTCGCTCGCCGCCTCCGCCGTGTCTCCGGTCGTGCATGACTACTGCGGGAAGCGGCACGGGGACCTCGTTGGCTTCGAGGGAGCCGCGGCGCCCCCTCCATGTTGGCTGGTCTGGCCCCTCGTGGACGGCGTGAAAGGCGTCAGCGTGATCTCCACCTTCGCCGCCCTAGGCTTGGCCCTCCTCATCCTCGCAAGGGGGGGCTGCTCGCTACGCCCTTCCTCGTCTGCCCGCTGTTCGCCGTGCTGACGGTCCCGATCCTCACAAGAGAGGAACCCTGGCGAGCGGCCTCACGCCTCCTTCAGCGCCTTCGCGACCTCCTCGAGGACCCTTTTCGCGTCGCCGTAGACCATCGTGTTGCGTTCGTGCTCGAAGAGTCCGTTCTTGACGCCGGAGAAGCCGGCGCCCAGCGAGCGCTTGATCGTGAAGACCGAGCGAGCCTCCTCGACGTCGAGCATCGGCATGCCGTAGAGCGGGCTCTTCGGGTCGCTCTTCGCCGCGGGGTTGACGATGTCGTTGGCGCCGACGACGAGCACGACGTCCGTGTTCTTGAAGTCGCGGTTGATCTCGTCCATCTCGGCCAGCTGCTCGTAGGGCACGTTCGCCTCGGCGAGCAGCACGTTCATGTGCCCGGGCATGCGCCCCGCGACGGGGTGGATCGCGTAGCGGATGGTCGCGCCGCGCCCCTCGAGCATCGTCGCGAGCTCGCGCACGGCATGCTGCGCCTGCGCGACGGCCATGCCGTAGCCGGGCACGAGGATCACCTGCCGCGCGTCCGCGAGCAGCATCGCCACCTCGTCTGGCGAGCAGCTCTTGACGGGGCCGTACTCGCCTCCCCCGGCGCCCGCGCTCTCGCCCCCGAACCCCCCCAACATCACGCTGGCGAGCCCTCGGTTCATCGCCTTGCACATAATCCTCGTCAGGATCAGCCCCGCCGCGCCGACGAGCGAGCCCGAGACGACGAGGACCGGCGAGCCGAGGGTGAAGCCCGCGAGCGCCGCGGCGACGCCCGAGTAGCTGTTCAGCAGCGAGATCACGACCGGCATGTCGCCGCCGCCGATCGGGATCACGAGCGTGACGCCGAGCGCGAGCGAGAGCAGCAGCACCGCGATGAGCGGCGCCGCCCCCGGCAGGCAGGCTGCGGCGACCGCCGAGGCCGCCAGCGCGACATTCAGCCAATGGCGCCCCGGCAGCAGGATCGGCCGGCCGGCGATCCTCTCGCTCAGCTTCAGGAAGGCGACGAGGCTGCCGCTGAAGGTGAGGCCGCCCACGAGCACCGTGAGCACGAGGCTTGCGCCCGCGATCCCGCCGGGGGAGGGGTCGGCGGCCTGGAAGAAGGTGCCGAGGCCGACGAGCGCGCTCGCGAGCCCGCCGAAGCCGTTCAGCAGCGCGACCATCTCGGGCATGTGCGTCATCGGCACGCGCAGCGCGAGCAGCGTGCCCGCGACGCCGCCGAGGGCGAGCCCGGCGAGGATCCAGACCGGGTCGATCCGCCCCATCTCGACGAAGGACGCGACCACCGCAAGCAGCATCGCGCCCGCGGCGAGGGCGTTGCCCTGCCGCGCGGTGCGGACGCGCCCCATGCGCTGCAGCGCGAGCATGAACATCACGACCGACGCGAGGTAGGCGGCGTGGACGAGCGGCTCCATCCGCTACTTCCTGCCGCGGAACATCCGCATCATGCGGTCGGTGACGAGGAAGCCGCCGACGACGTTCACCGTCGCGAGGGCCACCGCGAGCGCCCCGAGCAGCGTCGCGAGGCCGAAGGGCGCCGCGTCGCCCACGCGCGCCACGGCCATCGCGCCGAGGATCGTCACGCCGGAGATCGCGTTGCTGCCCGACATCAGCGGCGTGTGCAGCGTCGGCGGCACCTTCGAGATCAGCTGGTAGCCCGCGAACGAGGCGAGCACGCAGACGTAGAGCAGCATCAGGACCATGCCGGTGTTCATCGGGGCCTCCCCGGCGCGCGGATCTCGCCGCCGTGCGTGACGAGCGCCGCCGCGACGATCTCGTCGTCGAGGCGCCAGGCGAACGCGCCCTCCCTGTCGAGGGCGTCGAGCAGGATGTGCTGGACGTTGCGCGCGAGCATGTCGGAGGCGTGCGCCGGCACCGTGCGCGCCCACTCCTCCTCGCCGAGGATCCAGACGCCCTGCCTCTCGACCGCCTTGCCGGGCTCGGTCAGCTCGCAGTTGCCGCCGCGCGACGCGGCAAGGTCGACGACGACGCTGCCCGGCCGCATCGACCGCACGTGGTCGGCGGTCACCGTGATCGGCGCGCGCCGGTAGGGCACGAGCGCCGTCGTGACGATCGCGTCCGCGCGCGCGAAGGCCTCCGCGAGCAGCGCCGCCTGCGCGCGCCGGTACTCGTCGCCCTGCTCCGCCGCGTAGCCGCCCTCGCCCTTGCGCGCCTCGACGCCCTTCACCTCGAGGAAGCGCGCGCCCAGCGACGCCGCCTGCTCCTTCGTCTCGGGCCGCGGGTCGGTCGCCTCGACGACGGCGCCGAGCCTTCGCGCGGTGGCGATCGCCTGCAACCCCGCGACGCCGACGCCGACGACCACGAACCGCGCGGGCCGGATCGTGCCGGCCGGCGTCATCATCAGCGGCAGGATGCGCGGCAGGCGGGCGGCCGCGGCGATCACCGCCCTGTAGCCCGCGATGCTCGCCTGGCTCGACAGCACGTCCATCGCCTGCGCGCGCGTCGTGCGCGGGATCCCGTCGAGGGAGAACGCCGAGATGCGCCTTGCCGCCAGCGCGGAGAGAATGGGGGGGTTCTCGGGGGCCCAAAGGAACGAGAGGAGGCTCGACCCCTCGCGCAACGCGCCGATCTCCTCGAGCGCCGGCAGGTGGATCTGCGCGCGGACGTCCGCGTCGCCCTGGGCCCCGACGGTCGCCCCGGCGGCCGAGTACTCCTCGTCGCGGTAGCCGGCGCGGAGCCCAGCCCCCGGCTCGACGGTCACTTGCAAGCCGCGCTTGCGCAGCGCCGCGACGCTGTCGGGGGTCGCGGCGACGCGCGTCTCGTCGCCGGGCTCGCGGGGGATGAAGAGCACGGCCATCGGCGCATCGGTTATTCTCCCCCCATGCGCCAACTCTCGCTGCTGCTGCTCGCCCTCGCCGCCTCCGCGCAGGAGGTCCGCATCGTCGATTGCCAGGTGAGCGCCGCGGGCGACCGCCAACTGCTGCTCCGCGGCGCGATCGAGGCCGATGCGTCGCCGCCGCGCTGGATCGGCGTCTGGTTCCAGGTGCGTCTCGGCGACGGCACCGCGCTCGACCCCGAGGTGCTCGTCAAGTGGAGCGACCTCTTCACGCCCGACCCGCAGTCGAAGCCGACGCGCTGGAGCGACTGCAGCATGCTGCTCGGCTATGAGAAGCTCGAAGCGTGCAAGAACCTCCCGAAGGGGGCGCACAGCCTGTTGCGCTTCGCCTGCGATCCGTGGGGCGCGCAGGAGAACAAGTGGCTCGCGAACGGCTGGCCGCTCTCGTGCCCGGTCTTCGTGACGACCGACGCGCAGGGGCGCATCGTGAAGGCCGACCCGTTCTACACGCGGCCGCACGACGCGCCGCGCTGCCGCACCCACGAGACCAAGCCCGCGCGGCGCATCACCCTCGACCTGAAGCACCTGAAACTCCGGCCCGGCGTCGAACTCGGCCGCTGCGTCGGCGCGAAGCACACCATCTACGACCTGCTCGTCTGGACCGATCCGCAGAACCCGCAGTGGCCCGACCGCCGCCAGGCCGGGACCGACTGGCTCGAGCGAGGTTTCTTCTTCGAACCGCTCGCGACCGCGGACGCCGCGAAGGAACTCGTGCTGCTCGCCCACCGCGGCCGGCCGCTGGTCGCTTCCAGGGAGGCCTACGCGGCCCTGAAGACAGGCCACGAGAAGCGCCGGGAGCAGATCGCCCCGACGGCGTTCGGGTGCGAGGCCGAGGCAGTGGACGATCTCGGCTGGCGCGTCCGGCTTCTCGTCGTCGAGGACGGCGAAGTCTGGCAATATGACAACAACGTCGCCCGCGACGGGCGCCTCTACATCGTGAAGACGCAATGCCTCGTGGGCTGGCACATCGACACTCCCCCCGGCACCCCCCTCGTTCCCAACGTGGTACGATTGCGGACCGAGGTCGCCGCCCTCCCCGTGCTCGAGGAGGAGATGGACGGCTATCTCGCGCCGGAGGAGTGGCCCGACCACGTGAAATGAGCGCCCGGACGTTGCTGAAGGTCGCCGGCGGGATCGCGGTGGCGCTGATCTTCCTGCCGGGCGCGCGCCGGTCCGATGTCGAATCGATGCTGCCGTTGGTACTCGAGCCGTCCGGAATCTGGTTCTGGGCAGCCGCATGCGCGTTCGGCGTCTCGCCGGCGGGGCGTCCGCACGCGGCCTTCGCGCTGTCGCTCGTCGGCTGCGCGGGCGTCGCGAGCCTGGCGTTCTGGTGGCCGGGGTGGCCGCGCGCCTCGGGGTTGACGCTGTTCGCCCTCCTCGCACTCGGCTCGCTCGCGCTCGAGTGGCCGGACTTCCTGCTGCGCGCGCGCCGCGGGCCGTGCGTGCGCACGCGCCGCGCGGTCGCCTTCTCCGCGCTGGCGGCGTGCCACATGATGATCGCGCTGCTGGCCGCGGCGTTCAGCGTCGAGACTGCGTGGGGGCTCGTCGAGGCCCTGTTCTGGCTGCTCGCCGGCGCGTGGACGCTCGGTTGGCTCGCGCTCAGGGAGTGGAGGGGCGGCGACGACGCGGCCATGGGCTACGCGGCTCTCTCCGGGGTGTGGGCGCTCGCGGGCCTGCTCATCGCCTGTCTCGGCAGCCTCCATCCGCGCGCGGTCGTGGTGTCGGCCATCGCCCTTGTCGCGGCCGGCGCCGTGCTCGCACAATACGGTGCCGCGCGCGTCCCCCGCCATTGAACGCCTGACCTCCGGCGGTGGATAATGCACGCCATGCGTGCGTGCCTTCCGCTCGTACTCGCCCTCGTTGCCGCCGGCTGCGGCGGCGGCGGCGGCATCGCCCTCAACGCGGCTGCGTTTTCCATCGTGACGCCGGCGCCCGAGGGCGCGGCGAACGACGCGCGGCCTGTGATCCGGTGGAACGCGGTGCAGGGTCGCGACCGCTTCCGCGTGCGCCTCTACCGCGACGACGCGCTCGCGGACCTGATCGAGAGCATCGACGTCTCGGGCGCGACCGAGGTCGCGCCGAGCGCCGATCTGCCCGATCGCAGCGAGGTGCACGCGGTCGTCGACGTGCTCGACGACCAGGGCGCCGTGCTCGTCACCGGGCCCGCGCACCGCTTCCGCGTGCTGCTCCTGCCCGCGGACCTTCCGCGGTTCGACCTCGTGCGCCGCGACGCGGGTCGCGTGCAGCCCGGCTACCGCCTCTTCAACATCATGGACCTCGCGCCGCCGACGCCGGCGGAGCGCGTGACCGCGCTCGTGCTCGTCAACGACGCCGGCGAGGTCGTCTGGTTCTGGCGCCGCGAGCGCGGCACCTTCACCGACGCGCGCGTGCTGCCGAACGGCAACCTGCTGCACATCTTCATGAACCCCGTGGCGCGCACGCAGAGGGCCTACGAGACGACCTGGGACGGCACGGAGATCTGGAGCAGCCGCGACGGCGTCAAGGTGCACCACGAGGTCACGATCGGCCCGGGCGGCGACTACCTCTGCCTCACCTACACGCACCGTCCCGTCGGGAGCCTCACCTACGAGGGCGACAAGCTCGAACTCGTCGACGCCGCGAACAACGTGCTCTGGACGTGGGACATCTTCGACTACGTCTCGACCGACGAGGTCGATCCGGTGGAGATCCTCAAGACCGGCCGCTCCAGCGAGGGCCAGGACTGGACGCACTCCAACTCCGCGGCGTGGGACCCGGTCCACAGCCTGATCTGGGTCTCGGTGCGCCACTTGAACCGCATCCTCGGCGTCCACTACCCGAGCGGCGAGATCCGCGTCCATCTGGGCGATGGGGGGCTCGGGGGGAAGGGGCTGATGAGCTTCCAGCACGCGCCGGAGATGCAGCAGGACGGCACGCTGCTCGTCTTCGACAACGGAAACACCTACCTGCCGCAGTTCTCCCGCGTCGTGACCTACGCATACGACACGCTCGCGCAGACGGTCTCCGAGGCGTTCGTCTACAGGGAGACGCCCGACTTCTACGCCGGCGCCGTCGGCGACGCGGACCGGCTGCCCAACGGGAACATCCTCGTCGTCGCCGGGACGATCGGCCGCATCTTCGAGATCACCGGGGGGGGCGAGAACGTCTGGGAGATCGCGCAGGGCAACCCGCGGTTCTGGGTCTACCGCGCCGAGCACGTCGAGCGGGCGGAGATCCCGCCGGGCGTGCTGCCGTTCGACTAGCGCGCCCTCTCCGGGGCGAACAGCGCGAGCACCATGCCCTCGTGGTAGTCGAGGTGCGGCCGGTCCCACCAGCCGCGCACGCGTGCGTGCGTGTACAGGAGACGCAGCGCCTGCCGGTGCACGTGCATCTCGGCGCGCGCGAGGCGCGACGCGTGCACGGGGCCCGGCCCGGTGGAGAAGGACCAGCCCACGTCGAGGGGCAGATTCTCGACGATGAGCGCCCATACGCGGCCGCCGCGGTCGAGGTGTTCGCCCAACCGCGCGAGGAAGGCGGCGATGACCTTCGGGCTCTGCTCGCGCTCGCGCAGCCTGAGCCAGTCCACCTTCGTGACGCGCCCCCGGAACGGGAAGGCGAGTTGCGCCTGCGGGCCGGCGAAGTGGTAGTTGAACGACGACGCGTACGGGGCGGGGAAGATCCAGACGAGGTCGTCGGGCCTGCCGTGCCGCCCGATGATCGTGGCGAACTCCCGGGCCGGGCTGGACGGCCGCAGCCACCGCGCCGGGTCGAGGTACTGCGTCACGAAGGCCGCCGCGAGCAGCGCGCAGGCGATGCGCCGGCGCACCGGACCCCTGATCGCGACCGGGCGGCGCAGCGCCGGGATGCGGAACTCGATCGGCTCGCCGCAGAACATCCACGACCATCCCGCGCAGGCGACCGGCATCAGCGGCAGGACCGTCGCGACGAGGTAGCGCTCGTCGAACGCGCCGACGTGGACCTGCATGACCCACGAGAGCGCCGCCGGCGCGACGCTCACCGCCGCGAGGCCCCAGAACCGGAGGCGCGCGCGCGTGTCTCCCGCCCCGCCCGGGCCGTGGATGCGCACCAGCGTGCTCAGCAGCCCCCAGGCGATCAGCGTGCCGCCCGCGTAGCCGAGCGGCAGCCGCAGGATCGCGAAGAGGCCCGCGGCGTCCGTCCGCGGCATGTACCAGGGCTGGAGGTCGGCGCCGAACTGCCGGAGGAACGTCGGCAGCCATGGCGCATAGAGCAGCGCGAACAGGGTGGCCGCGACGGCCATCCGCACCGCCTCCGCGCGCCGGGGCGCCATGGCCAGCGCCGCGGCGCAGGCGCACGCGACGATGCCGAACGCGTAGTAGTGCGCGTATGCCATCGCGGCGGCGCCCGCGGCCCACGCGCAGGCGCGCGCGTACGTGCGCTGCTCGAGATAGCGCAGGTAGAAGGCGGCGTGCACGACCGCGAGCAGCCCGAAGAGCGAGGAGTTGCGCGGGTCGCCGGAGATGCGGATCAGGTAGGGGCTCGTCGCCGCGAGCAGCCCGGCGAGGAGGCCGCACGGGGGACCGAACGCGCGCCAGCCGACGGCGATGACGGCGAGCACCGAGAGCGCGCCGAAGAAGACCACCAGCGCGCGAAGGGCGCCCGTGTCCGGCCCGACGGCGCGGTAGAGCGCGTACTCGAGCAGCGGTTCGAGCGGGGGCGTGCTCTCGACGCGGAGGTTCCCGAGCAGGTCCGGGATCGACTCGCTCTCGGTGACGACGAAGTAGGCGTTCGCCTCGTCGCGCCAGAGCCCGTCCCGGGATGAGGCGTCTCCCGCGCGCGCGAGCAGCCCGAGCAGCACGACGCCGGCCGCGAGAAGGATGGCCGCTGCCCGCCCCGTTGCCGCGCGCGGCCGTGGGGTCTCCGGGATCGGGTGCAAGGCGTCGTTCACGGCGGGCATTAGACCCGCAACGGGATCGCGCCGCGAGTCCGCCTTGCGTGTGGATTCGCGGCCAGTGTCGGTCTAGAGTGGGGGGCAGGGGAATGGGGCGCGCCGCGCGGCCCGCTTCGAGTTCCGCAGCAACGACAGCCTGAGGAGACGCTCCGATGTGTCCGCAACTCCCGATCGGCCGCCGCGGCTTCCTGAAGGGGGCCGCCGCGGTGGCCGTCACGCCGATCCTGGGGCTCGGTCGCGCGCGCGGCGCGATCCCCGGCATCCCGGGCCGGTTCCTCGTCGTGATCAACCTGATCGGCGGCAACGACGGCCTCAACACCGTCGTGCCGACGCACCTTTCCGCCTACGCCGCGAGGCGCCCCCGCCTGCACCTGCAACCGGGCCCGGACGGACTCCTGCCTCTCGCCGGCGGATGGCACCTGCACGGCAACCTGCTCCGCATGAAGTCGCTCTGGGACGCGGGCGACCTGCACATCGTGCAGAAGGTCGGCTACCCCGGCGAGAACCTGTCGCACTTCACGAGCCAGGACATCTACAGCTTCGGCGTGCGCGACGTGCAGGGTAGGGGCGACGGCCGCGGCTGGCTCGGCCGCTTCGCCGACGCCTATTGCAGCGACCCGAGCGAGCCGCTGGGCGTCGTCGCCGTCGGCGTCGGCCGCCGGCGCGACTTCGAGGCGGGCAGGACGCAACCGCTCGTCGTCGACGGTCTCGAGGACTTCCGCATCCTGCCCGATCCGGCCCGCGCCGCCGACCACGCGCTGCGCGTCGCCACCGTGCGCTCGCTTCCCGCGGGCGGCGCCTCCGCGCAGGCGCACGCGCTCGTCGACCGCGTGCAGCGCGAGACCGCGGGCTGGCGCGATCCCGACCTCTATCCCGCGAGCGCGCTCGGCCGCAACCTGCGCACGATCAGCCGGCTGCTGCATGCGCAGGCCTCGTTCGGCACGCGCATCTTCTACACCGGCCTCGGCGGCTTCGACACGCACGCCGCGCAGCCTTCGACCCACGGGCGCCTGCTCGCCGAACTCGACGGCGCGATCGGCGCCTTCGCGCGGGACATGGCGGCGAAGGGCCGCTGGCCGGAGTGCGCCGTCGTCGTGATCTCCGAGTTCGGGCGGCGGAACGCCGAGAACGGCAGCGCCGGCACCGACCACGGCCACGGCAGCGCGTTCCTCGTCCTCGGCGGCGCCGTCCGGGGCGGCGGCATCACGGGCTCCGTGCTCGACGGCGACATCGGCGACCGGCTCCAACTCGGCTACGACTACGACTTCCGCGAGATCTACGCCGACCTCGTGGCGAACCACCTCGGTCTCGCCGCGGCTCCGCTCTTCCCCGAGCCCTTCGTGCGCACCGGCGACATCGCCCTCGCCTGACCCGGCACCCTTTACCGTCCCGCCGCGGGACGGGCCTCCGACTTCGCAGGGGCAATCCGCGCGCACTCTTGGTGTACTGGAGGGCGTGAAAGGGGTCCTGCGCGCGGTCTCGACGCTGCTTCTCGCGGCGATGGGGGGGGGCTGCGGGGGCGGAGCGGCGCCCGTGCCCGCGCCGGCGCGCGCGCTCGCGCTGACGGTGCTGACCGGCCCCACCGCGGGGAGCGCGCGCGTGCCGATCGCGGGCGGCGAGACGGTGGAGGTCGCAGGCGTCGCGGGCGACCTGCTGCTCGACGGCCTCCCGGTCCCGTTCGAGCGCGTCGATGCCGGCACCGTCCGCTTCCTCGCCCCCCCGCGCCCCCATGAGATGGCCTCGACCGTGGGGACGGCCGACGCCAGCGCGACGCTCTTCTACACGCAGGAGTTCGACCTCGACGCGGACGGGGAGGCCTTCACGCGCGAGCGCGCGCGCCACCTGCTGCGCCGCGCGGAGTTCGGCGCGGCGCCCGCCCGCATCGACGAGGCGGTCGCGCGGGGGCTCGAGGCCACCGTGCGCGCGCTGCTCGACTCCGGCGTGGACGGGGACGCGGAGGCGCGGGCCATGGCGGCGTACGGCGACGGTCCCTGGCCCGGCGCGCACCAGGGCCCGCGCGACAACCAGCACTGGTGGCTCGAGCTGCTGCTGCGATCGCGCGTGCCGTTCCGCGAGCGCTTCGCGCTCGTGCTGCACGACCACTTCGCGACGAGCGAGCGCAACTTCGAGGAGCAGGCGCGCTGGTTCCTGCACGGGCAGATGCAGCTGTGGCGACGGTTCGCGCTCGCGGCGCGGGAGGGCGGCCTCGGCTACGACTGGCGCGCGCTCCTCGGCGAGGTGGGCAAGGACCGGGCGATGCTCGAGTGGCTCAACGGCCGGGAGTCGACGCGCGAGGAGCCCAACGAGAACTACGCGCGCGAACTGTGGGAGCTCTTCATGCTCGGCGAGGGCCAGGGCTACACCGAGCGGGACATCCGGGAGTCGGCGAGGGCGCTGACAGGCTTTCTCGTGTTCGGCTCGCGGGGGCAGGGCGACCCCGACGGCTTCTGGGAGGTGCGCTACCAGCCGCGGCGCCACGACGCGACGGAGAAGACGATCCTCGGCGTGCGGGGCCGCTTCGGCTACGACGACGTCGCGCCCTTCTACGAGACCGTCGTCGGGCTCCCCGACGTGATCTTCGGCGAGACGGACGCGTCGGTCGTGCGCGACCCGCGCGACGCCGACGGCGGCATCGTCGCGCTGACACTGCGCGAGCGGCCGCTGGAGGCCTCGCGCTTCCTCGCGAGGCGACTCTGCGCGGCCTTCCTCTATCCCGACCCCCCGGGCGAGATCTGCGACCGGATCGCGGAAGAGATCCGCGACGCGGGCTGGGTCGTGCGCCCCGCGCTGGAGCGCCTGCTGCGCAGCAAGGCGTTCTTCTCCGCGCGCGCGAGGGAGAGCGGCGTCTCCTCCCCGGTCGAGTTCGCGATCGGCTTCCTGCGGCAGACCGGTCTCGACCGCGGGGCGGATGTCGCGACGCTGCGCGACCACCTCGCGCGCATGGGGCAGGTCCCCTTCGACCCGCCCGACGTCTCGGGCTGGCCCGAGGGCGACGCGTGGCTCGCCGCCCAGTCGATGGTCGAGCGGATCAACCTCCTCGGCCGCGCCGTCGCGGAGTTCGGCGAGCCGATCCTGCCGCCGGAGGGCGCGCCGCTCGTGGACCACGCCGCGTCGCTGCTCGGCCTCGAACTCTCCCCCGCGGCGCGCGCGCGATGCGAGGCCTACGTCGGGCGCCGGCCGGACGTGCGGCTCAAGACGGGCGGGCTGCTCTACATCCTGGGGCAGTTGCCGGAGGCGCAGCGGCGGTAGGGGGGCCGCTACCGGGGCACGAACACGTCGCCCTTCCCCGGCGGGAAGAGCGAGAGCATCGCGTCGATCGCGCGCTCGTCGAGCGAGAGCGTGTACTCGTTCACGTAGAGGGCGATGTGCTGGCGCACGACCTCCGGCGCCATCTCCTGTGCGTGCGCGCGCACGAAGGAGGCGCTCTCCTCCGGGTGCGCGATCGCGTGCTCGACGCTCGCTCGGATCTCCCGGTCGACGCGGCGGGCCACCTCGTCGCCGAGCGCGCGCCGGATCGCGATCGCGCCGAGCGGCAGCGGGGCGTTCATGCGCCGCCGCCAGACCTCGCCGAGATCGGCGATGAGCACGAGGCCCCTGCCGGCGTACGTGAAGCGCCCCTCGTGGATGAGCACGCCCTGATCGGCCTCGCCCGACAGCACCGCCGCTTCGATCCTGTCGAAGCGCATCGTCACGACGGGGAATGTCCCGAGCAGCCCGAGCAGCAGCGCCGCGGTCGTGCGCTCGCCCGGGATCGCGATCCTGCCCCCCGGACCCCCCGCCCTCCGGCCCACGAGCAGCGGCCCGACGCCGTCGCCGGCGGCGCCCCCGGAGCGCAGCAGCATCCACTGCTCGCGGAGGCGCGGGTAGGCGGCGACGGAGATCTTGCAGATATCGACGTCGCCCCGCTCGGCGCGCACGTTCAGCGCCTCGATGTCGTCGAGCACGACGTCGTAGCCGCCCCGCGACGCGAGATGGTGGAACGCGAACGTGTCGTTCGGGCAGGGGCTGATGCCGAGCCTCAGCCGTCGAGCCACGAGAGCAGCGCCTCCTGCGCGGCGCGCGCGGCCTCGCGCACGCGCCAGCTGCCGCGGTCGCGGCGGCCGACCATGTTCGAGATGCCGCGGATCTCGCCCACCTGGATGCCGTGCAGGCGGGCCACGTGCACGATCGCGGCCCCTTCCATCGATTCGACGGCGCCGCCGGTGCGCGCCTCGAGCGCGCGCGCCGCCTCGTCGGTGCCGGTGCAGGTCGTGCAGGTGACGAAGGGCACGCGACGCGGCGCGGGAAAGAGCTCGAGCGGCAGCAGGTTGTAGAGCGGCGTGTCGCCCGCGACGACGGGATAGCCGAGCGCCTCCATGTCGAGGAACCCCTCCGGGGCCGCGACGCCGAGGTCGGCGTAGCACTCGGTGCGCGCGCACGCGACGTCGCCGACCGATAGGCCCGAGCCCGGGTAGGCGCCGCCGACGCCGCAGCAGAGGACGGCGGCGGTCCTGGGCCGCCGCACGAGTTCCCGCGTCAGCGCGACGGCGGCGTTGACGGGGCCGATGCCGGTGACGAGCGGCCGGAGCCCCCGCGCCCCCAGAAGATCGCCCTCCGCCGGGGTGGCGACGCAGAGGAGGGGTTCGCTATCCATGCTCCGCCGGCAGCAGGATCGACTCGAGCGCCTTGCGGATCGCCGGGGGCGGTTCGATCGCGCGGAAGGTCCTCATGTCGACGACGGCGTTGGTGATCTCCGCGCAGCAGTGCACGTCGCCGGTCTCGCGGTTGGCCATCTCGAAGCGGAAGACGACGGAGGTGCGGCCGATGCGCTTGACGCCGACGCGGATCTCCATCGGGTCGCCGAAGGTGACCGGGCGCACGAAGTCGGTCTCGATGTGCACCGCGGGGAATCCGATGCGGTCGGTGCCGATGATGACGTGGTAGGGGCGCTTCACCTCCGTCTCCCACCACTTCTCGAACGCCACGTGGAACGCGTGGAAGAAGCGCGGATAGTAGAAGATGCCCGCGTTGTCCACGTCGGCGAAGCGGACCGCGTAGGGCGTTGCAAACATGGCTCGCATCATAGCTTGCGGGCCGCCGCGGCCGACCGCCTTGGGCGGCGGCCATGAGGCCCCCGTGCGGCGGGGGAGGGAACGGCGGGGTCCGTTGCGGTAGGCTGGGCGGGACGCCGATGCGCATCGATCCCCGCCTGCTCGACGCCCGCGCGGCGTACCGGCTGATGATCTCGGTCGTCGTGCCGCGGCCGGTCGCATGGGTCTCCACGCGCGGGCGCGACGGGTCGCTCAATGCGGCGCCCTTCAGCTACTTCCAGGCGCTGTCGAGCAAGCCGCCGGTCGTGATGATCTCGGTCGGGAGCCGGCGCGGCGGCGAGCCGAAGGACACGCGGCGCAACATCGACGAGACCGGCGAGTTCGTGGTCGGGATCGTCTCGGAGGAGAGCGCCGAGCGCATGGTGAGGACGTCGGTGGACCACCCCTACGGCGTCAGCGAGTTCGAGACCGCGGGGCTCACCGCGCTGCCGAGCGACCTCGTCGGGCCGCCGCGCATCGCGGAGTGCGCGGTGTCGCTCGAGTGCCGGCTCGAGCGCGCGCTCGACGTCGGCGGCAGCCGCGTCTTCCTCGGCGAGGTGCTGCTCGTGCATCTCCGCGACGACGTGCTGCTGCCCGACGGCACCGCCGATCCGCTGCGGCTCCGCCCCCTCGCGCGGCTGGGGGGCTCGCACTACGCCCCGCTGCGCGAAGTGCTCACCGTGACGGCGGACCATGGCGCCACCACCGACGAGAGCGAGCTGCTCGCGCACTGGCGCTGGACGCGCGAGCGCACGATCGCGATGGCGCGCGCGCTCGCCCCCGCCGACCTCGCCGCCGGCGCCGGCGGCATGACCGTCGGCCGCACGCTCCGCCACCTCGCCGGCTGCACGAACTACCTCAGGCTCTCGCTGGAGGGCCGCCCGGAGGAGGACGAGATCAAGGAGTGGGACGGGAGTTGGACGGGCGAGCGCATCGCCGCCGAACTCGCCGAGGACGCGGCCCGCTTCTGCGGGGCGATGCGCGCCTTCCTCCCCCGGGAGCGGGAGAAGCTGCGCCGGATGGTCCGCCACGAGGCGTGGCACCAAGGGCAGATCGCCGCGCTGCTCCGCGACCGCTTCGCGGAGTCCGCGCTCTGGCGGCTATAGGTCGATCCGCTCGTCGATCAGCATGTTCGGGATCCCGTCGTCGATCACGTAGAGGCACTTGCCGTCCTCGCGGACGAGCGCCTCCTCGATCGGCTTCGTGACGGGGTCCCCCTGGCGGTTCTTCAGCGTCTGCGACTTGACGCGCTGGTTCAGCGTCGCAAGCAGGGCCTCCTCGGCGACGCGCACCGGCTGGTGCGACTCGGGGCAGACGAGGATCTCGAGAAGCTCCGGCTCAATCGGCATGGCACACCCAAGGTACACTATGGCGCATGCGCACCCCCTATGTCGCGCTTCTCCTCTGCGTGCCGCTGTTGGCTGGGGGGCCGGGGGGGCTCGGGCAGGCGGTCGCCCGGTTCGGCGACGAGCGCCCGCGGGTGCGGGACGCCGCCTCGGAGGAGGCCGCACGCATCGTCCGGGAGAACCTCGCGCCGCTGCTCGCGGCGATGGAGTCGGAGGATCCCGAGGTCGCGCGCCGCGCCCGCGCCGTGGTCCGCTCGCTGCTGCCGTGGGAGAGGGAGCCCGACGAGGAGGCGGCCCCGGAGACGGCCTTTCCGAGGCAGCTTCTCCGCCAGCTGGTCGTCAACCGGCGCGGGCGTGGCGGGCAGGCGCTGCAAGTCGTCGCGAACGGCGGCGTCCTGTTCGTCGGCGGCCCGGAGGAGGAGGTCCGCGCGGAGAACCTGCGCGCCTTCGGCCTCTCCGGCTATGAGGCCTTCGATCCGCTCCTGCGCCGCCACCTGCGGCTGGGAGCCGGCCGCGGCTATGTCGTCGACGAGGTCACCCAGGGGTCCGACGCGATGAGATTCGGCCTGCGCTCCGGCGACATCCTGCTCCGCATCGGCGAGCGCCCGGTCATGAACGTCGCGTCGGTGGACGAGGCCCTGGGCCCCAACGACGGGTGGGCCATGCTCACCTTCCACCTCGTCCGCGACGGCGAACTCCTGACGCTGCCGCCGGCGCCCCGCTAGAAGACCTGGACGACCTCCTTGACCCAAGGAGCCTTCTCCCGGAGGAAGTTCTCGATCCCGTTCTTGAGGGTGGCGGTCGAGGAGGGGCAGCCGCCGCAGGCGCCGACGAAGCGGAGCTGGATCGTGCCGTCGTCGTCGACGGCGATCAGCTCGCAATCGCCGCCATCCCCTTGCAGGTAGGGGCGGATCTCGTCGATCAGCGTCTGCGCCTCGGTCAGGCGGTCGGGGCCGGTCGGGTCGCTCATGGCGCCTCCATTCTATCCCGCGCGTCGCGGGCTGGCGCCAAACCCGGCGCCGGGCCATCATGGAGGCATGAGAATCGCGACCGTCCTCGCACTGACGGATCTCGAGGAGGAGAGCCTCGTCGGCCTGCGCGCCGCCTACGCGCTCGCCGCCGACCGGAAGGCGAAGCTCGTCGTCGGCCACGTGCTCGTGCCGCGGACCCTCGACCCGAGCGACGTCAAAGAGTTCCTCGAGGCCAACGGTCTCGACCCCGCCGCGGCGGTCCTCGACATCGAGATCGACGCGGACGTCCTCTCGGGCATCCGCCTCCTCGTCGACCGCGAGCACCCCGACCTGATCGTGATGTCCGCCCACCGCAAGCGGGGGATGTCCCGCCTGCTCAGCGCGAGCGTGCCGGTCGGCCTCGCGGGCAGGACGGTCGCGCCGGCGCTCGTGCTGCACTCCTCCGCGCCGCCGAACTACCGCTTCAAGAGGGCGCTCGTCTGCGTGGACGGCTCGCCGCAGGCGCAGGGCCTGCTCGACGCGGCCGGGACGATGCTCGGCAGGGAGGGCGCGCTGACCGCGCTGATGGTAGTCGAGGACTCGCCGCTCGTGATCGGCGGCGTCAACATCGGCACCTACGACGCGCAGACGCTGAAGCGCGCGGATGCCGCCGCCGTCCGATACCTCGCGGGCCTCAAGGCGCCCAGGCCCGGGCTCGAGCTGACGACCGACCACCGCGTCGGCAATGCCGTCGAGGAGATCCTGAAGGCGATCGCGGAGTCGAAGGCGGACCTCGTCGTCGTCGGCACCGGGGGGATCGGGGGCCGCGCGCACTTCATGATCGGCAAGGTCGCGCAAGGGGTCGTCCGCGATGCCGACATCGCGGCGCTCGTCGTCCCGACCGCCCGGCCCGCTTCATGATCCCGCGCTCCTGCGGCCTGCTGCTGCACGTGACGTCGCTGCCGTCCGGCCGGCTCGGCCGCGACGCGTTCCGCTTCGTCGACTTCTGCGCCGCGGCGGGCCAGCGCTGGTGGCAGATGCTCCCGGTCCATCCGCCCGGCTTTGGCGGCTCTCCCTACTCGGCGCTCTCCGCGCTGGCCGGGGACGAGGCGCTGCTCGATCCGAAGGCGCCCTCCCCCCCGCGCCCCCCCGACATCCCCGGGTGGCTGACCGAGTACGCACTCTTCCGCGCGCTGAAGGAGAGCCAGGGCGGCAGGCCGTGGACGCAGTGGCCCGCGGCGCTGCGCGATCGCAGGCCCCGCGCCCTCGCCCGCGCGCGCGCGGGCCTCGCCGGCGAGATCGCGCGCCACGTCGCGTTCCAGCTCGCGTTCGACGCGCAGTGGCGCGCGCTCCGCGCGTACGCCCACGGGCGCGGCGTGGGGCTGATCGGCGACATGCCGATCTTCGTCGCGCACGACAGCGCGGACGTCTGGACGAACCGCGACCTCTTCAAGCTCGACCGCACGGGGCGGCCCACCGTCGTCACCGGCGTGCCGCCCGACTACTTCAGCGCCGAGGGCCAGCGCTGGGGGAACCCGCACTACCGCTGGGACGTGCTCCGCCGGCGCAAGTACCGCTGGTGGGTCGAGCGCGTCGACCGGATGTTCGCGCTCTTCGACGTCGTGCGGATCGACCACTTCCTCGGCTTCGTCCGGGCGTGGGAGGTCCCCGCGAAGGCGGCGACGGCGCGCGAGGGGAGATACGTGGGGGGGCCCGGGGGCCGGCTCTTCGCCGCGCTCGGCCCGCGGGGGTTTGTCGCCGAGGATCTCGGGCTGCTGACCGCCGAGGCGGCGCGGCTGCGCGACGACCTCGGCCTGCCGGGCATGCGCGTGCTTCATTTCGGCTTTGGTGCCGACGCCTCGCAACGCCCCTTCTCGATCCCGCGCAACTGCGCGGTCTATACCGGCACGCACGACAACAACACGACCGTCGGGTGGTATCGCGAGGGGGGCGAGGACCGGCAGCGGGCGCTCGACTATGCGGGGACGCCCGCGTCGAGGATCCACTGGGGGCTCACGCGCGTCGCCTACCTGTCGCCGGCCGACCTCGCCATCGTGCCGGTGCAGGACGTGCTCGGGCTCGACGGCACGGCGCGGATGAACCGGCCGGGCGCGACCGGGGGCAATTGGGGCTGGAGGCTGCGGCGCGGACAGCTCACGAAGCGCCATGCGTTCCGGCTCCGCGCGCTGAAGGACCTGGCCGGCCGTTGAAGCGCGTCGTCTTCCTGCCCGACCGGCCGCTCGACGCGAAGGGGGACCTCTTCGGGGAACTGGCAAGCAAGCTCGGCCTCGAGGGCTACGAGATCGACGGCGATCCCGGCTCCGCCGAGGTGGTCGCGTACGTCGGGAAGCGGCGCGCGGAGGAGTTCTACGGCAAGCCGGTCCGGACGGGCCCGCAGCCGGACGGCCGCTACGTGCTGCCGAGCACCGCGCCGGAGGAGCGCCGCTTCTTCTTCGAGGGCGTCTGGCGGAACTTCGCCTCCGCGGTGACCGGCCGGGACCTCGCGGTGCGCGACGAGTTCAAGGGGATGACGCCGGAGCAGATCCGCGCCGCACTGGCGCCGCGCCGGCACGAGTTCGGCGTGCTCGTCGCGAACGTCCACTACGACATCAACCTCGGCTCGATCCTCCGCACCTGCAATGCCTTCCTCGCGCGCGAGGTCGTCATCTACGGCCGCCGCAAGACCGATCTGCGCGGCGCGATGGGCGCCCACGTCTACGAGAACCTCGTCCACGTCCGCGACCTCGCCGCGCTCGACGCCTTCCTCGCGACCCGTGCCTACACCCTCGTCTGCTTCGAGCAGACGGAGGGCGCGATCGACCTGCGGCGTTTCCTCTGGCCGAGGCGCCCCCTGCTCATCTTCGGCCAGGAGGGCCCGGGCGTCCCCCCGGAGCTGCTCGCCCGCGCCTCCCACACCGTCCGGATCCCCCAGTTCGGCTCGATCCGCTCCCTCAACGTCGCCGTCGCCGCGGGCATCGCGATCGGCGCGGCCCTGTGGGGGCCATGCGACACTGGGCCGCGATGAGCCGAAAGCGCATTGTGCTGATCTCCACCGGCGGGACGATCGAGAAGACCTACGACGAATTGCAGGGGGTGCTGCACAACAAGGTCTCCGTGCTCGACGTGATGCTCGCGTCGCTGCAGCTCGAGGGGTCCGAGATCGTCCGCGTGCCGCTGATGAACAAGGACAGCATCGAGATGTCGGCGCGCGACCACACGCTGATCGCCCAGACGGCGGGGTCGATGGCGGAGCAGCACGACGGCGTCGTGATCGTGCACGGCACCGACCGGCTCGCGCAGACCGGGGAGCGCATCGTCGAGATGCTCGGCACGCCGCGCGTGCCCGTCGTGCTGACCGGCGCGATGCGCCCCTACGTGATGCGCAACTCCGACGCGCTGCAGAACCTCACCGAGGCGATGCTCGCCGTGCAGGTGCTCGCCCCCGGCGTCTACGTCTGCATGCACGACAAGGTGCTCGCCTTCCCCGGCGTGAAGAAGGACCACGCCCGCGGGACGTTCGTGAAGGACTAGCGGGGTTATGCTGGAGGGGCCCGGGGAGGGAGACCGCCGATGAAGAGAATCTCGACCGCACTCTCGCTGCTGCTGCTTGTCGCGCTGCCCGCCTTCGCGCAGGAGCGCGGCGTCGCCGCGCTGCTGCCCGGCGACACCTTCTTCTACGTCGAAGCCGACGCCGCCGCGCTCGCCGAGGGGCTGCCCGAGCTCGACCTGCTGCGCCTGCTCGGCAACCCGGCCTATCAGGCCTTCCTGAGGCCCGGCGTCGCGGGGCTGGGGCTCGATCCCGGCAAGCCGGTCGAGTCCCTCCTCGGGCACCTCCCCATTCGCGCATACCTGGCCGGGAAGTTCGCACTCGGGCTGCGCGGCTTCAGCGTGCGCCTCGTCGAGCCCGACGGCACCGCGGAGACGCTCGTGATCTCCCCCGACCACCCGGTGGACGCGGCGCTCCTCTACCGCATCGTCGGGCGCAGCGCGCGCTGGCAGCGCCTCGGCGTGAACGGCACGATCGACGTGCGGCCCGACCTCATGATGGTCGCCGAGCCCGGTCCGGCGGGGAAGCAACTGATGCATGCGCTGCTGCAGGGCGCGGCGGCGGGCATCCGGAGCGACGCGGTGCAGGTCGGCCCGCATGCGCTGACGCGCCTGCGCGTCTCCGAGCGGATCGACGGACCCGTGCGCCTCGATCTCGATCTCTACGCCGACATGCGCGGCGACCGCTGGATCTTCGCGACCGATGCCGAGGCGGTCGTGAAGGCGATCGGGGGCGGCCCGCGCGACTCCCTCGCCGACGCGTCGCGGTGCGCCGCGGTGCGCGCGCGGATGACCGGCGGCCGGCCCGTGCTCTTCGGGTTCCTCGACGTCGCGGCGGGGCTGCGGATGGCGGAGCGGTTCGTCCCGCCGATCGTCGCCGAGAGCCTCGCGATGTCGGGGCTCGCGTCGCTGCGGGGCGCCGGGTTCGGCCTCTCGCTCAGCGAGGGCGGCGTCCGCGAGAGCGTCGGCATCGTGCTCGACGGCGAGCCGCGTGGGTTCTGGCGCCTGCTCGACGCGATGCCCGGCGGCCTGCGCTCGGTCGAGATCGCGCCGCCGGAGGCGGTGGCCGTCGTCGGCGCGAAGTTCGACCTCAAGCTGCTCGTCGAGCGCCTCGAGGATCTCGTGAAGACGCTCGCGCCGGGCAACGAGGAGCTCATCCGAGAGGGCGCGCGGGGGATGCTGCGCGGCTCGCCGCTCGACTTCGAGAGGGACCTGCTCCCCGCCTTCGGCGACGAGGTCGCGCTGGTGCTCTTCCCGCCGCCCCCCGGCATGCCGCTGCCGATCCCCGGCTGGGTCTTCGGCCTCGAGGTGCGCGACGAGGCGTCGTTCGGCCGTCTGCTCGGGCTCGCGAAGGAGGCGATCGGCGGCCAGAAGGGGCTCGGCCTCCGCTTCGCGCCGCTCAAGCTCGAGGGGGGTATCGACGCCTTCCAGCTCTTCGCGATGCTTCCGATGTCGCCGCCGGCGTTCGCCGTGCACCAGGGGCACTTCTTCGGCGCCTCCGACAAGGACCTCTTGCATCGCGTGCTGACGCAGTGGGGCGCCGAGGGAGGCAAGTGCCTCGCGCGCCATGGCGAGGTCTTCGGCAAGGTGCTGAAGGGACTCAACGGGGGCGAGCGCGACAATCTCGCCGTGCTCGCCTACTTCGACCTGCGCAACACGCTGCCGATCGCGCTCGCGAACGTCGTCGGCATGATCCCGCCCGGCTACGTCGATCTCGCGCACACCCCGGACTTCCAGCAGCTCGCCGGCCACATGAGCGGCGCCGCCGTCGGCCTGCGCCGCGACGGCCACGGGATCACGCTCGACGCGTTCTCGCCCGTGGGAGTCGTGATCCCCGCGGCGATCCTCGCGGCGGTCGAGACGCGCCGCCAGCAGGCGGAGTTCGAGAGGCAGATGGCCACCTGGCGGGAGATCGAGGAGTTGAACCGCCTCGCCGAGAGCGACGACGCCCCCTTCCTCGGCGTGAACTTCGAGGCGACCGGCGACGGCGTCATCCTCGGCAGCGTCATCGAGGGCACGCCGGCGGAGAAGGCGGGGTTCCGGGCCGAGGACCGGATCCTGAGCGTCGCGGGCGAGGAGGTCGAGGAGCCGCTCGACATCCGCCGGCTGCTCGTGAAGCGCAAGCCCGGCGACGCCATCACGGTCAAGATCGTGCGCGGCACCGAAGTGATGGAGGTCACCGTCACGCTCGGCCGCCGCGGCGAGTTCATCCAGCGCGACGAGTGAGCGCGCAATCGGGGTCTGACCCCATCCGATCGGAAGATCGGGGAGGGCGATGGAGGGGATCGTCGAATCCGATGGTAGCCCTGCGTCGCGGGGGGGATTGACAGGGGGTCCTGTGTATTGTACTAGTTGTACTAGTACATGTATGCATGGGCGATCGACCCCGCCGGCGGCGAGCCGCTCTTCCAGCAGCTCGTGAACGCGATCCGGCGGGACGTCGCCACCGGCCGGCTGCGCCCCGGGGACCGCCTGCCCTCGGTGCGCGACCTCGCGAAGGATCTCGTGCTGAACCCCAACACCGTCGCGAAAGCCTACGCCGCGCTCGAAACCGAGGGGGTCACCGCCTCCCGGCGCGGCGCGGGCACTTTCGTCGCCGACTCGAACGCCCGGGCGGTCCTCAAGAGCGACGAACGCAGGCGCCGCTTCCGCGAGGCGCTCGAAGCGGCGCTCTCCGACGCGGTGCACCTCGGCATGAGCGCGGAGGAGGTCGAGCGGACGATCGCCGCCTCGATGAAACGGTTCCGCTTCGACGAGGTGACCCCCCGATGAGCGACGCGCCCGTCCGCTTCGACCGCCTCACCCACTACTACGGGAGGCAGAAGGTCCTCGACAGCTTCTCCTTCGCGGTGCCCCAGGGCTCGATCACCGCGCTGCTGGGCCGGAACGGCGCCGGCAAGACGACCGCGATGAACTGCCTGCTCGGCTTCCTCCCGCCGACGCGCGGCTCGGCGCGGATCCTCGGCCACGAGGCGCGGCGGATGCCGCCCGAGCTGCGCGAGAGGATCGGCTACGTCGCCGAGGGGCAGTCGCTGGTCCCGTGGATGCGCGTCAAGGACATCGTCGCGTTCCAGGCCTCCTCGTTCCGGAGCTTCGACCGCGAACTCTGCGCGGGCTACCTCAAGCGCCTCGGCCTGCCGCCCTCGAAGTTCGTCTACCAGCTCTCCCGCGGCATGCGCGCGCAACTCGCGCTGGCACTCGCGCTGTCGCCCCGGCCGGAACTCGTGATCCTCGACGACCCCGCGATGGGGCTCGACGCGGTCGTCAGGCGCGAGTTCCTCGAAGTGATGATCGACCTGATCCAGCAGGAGGGGCGCACGCTGCTCTTCACGAGCCACATCCTCGCCGATGTCGAGCGCGTCGCTGATCGCGTCGCGCTGCTCGACAAGGGGGTGCTTCGCCTCGACGCGCCGATCGACGTGCTGAAGGCGCGCATCCGCCGGTTCCGCGCGATCTTTGACTGCGCCCCCCCCACGCCCGCCGGGTTGTCCGGGGGGGACTCCGCTGCGCTCCCCCCCCCCGCGCCTGCAGAGTCGTTCGGGGGGGACTCCGCTCCGCTCCGCCCCCCCGCACCCGCCGGGTCGCTCGGGGGGGACTCCGCTCCGCTCCGCCCCCCCGCACCCCCCTGGATCCAAGGGCTCGTCCGGTGCCGCATCCGCGGGAACGAGCTTCTGCTCACCGTCGCGGATGCCGACCGCGCCGCCCTCGGGGCGCTCGGCGCCCGCCTGCTCGAGGAGGCGCCGCTCCCCCTCGAGGACATCTTCATCGACTACACGTCGGAGGTGGACTGATGCGCGCCGTCTTCTGGAAGGAGTTCCGCGAACTCGGGTTCGTCGCGCTGCTGCTCGCGATCGCGTTTTCCATCGGACACGCGGAAGCGAGGCCTGCACGGTGGCTCCCCGTCGCGTTCGCGGGCGGGCTGCTGGTCGGGGCGGCCCACGCGCTGCTCGACCGCGTCCAGCGGAGGGACAGCTTCTACCGCCACCGGCCGCTCTCGAGCCTGCGGTTTCACGTCGCGCGCTCCGCGGTCGGCGTGATCGCGGCCTCCCTGCCCGCACTCGCCTACCACCTCCGGCATCAGCTAGCGGGACTTGCCCAGCGTTCCGATCCGCCGACGCTCGCGGTCGCGCTCGCACTCTCGCTGCTCGGATGGGCGGCGATGCGATCCGCGCTGACGGCGAGGGTCCCCTTTGCCGCACTGCTCTTCGTGACGCTCCCGTGGCTCGCCGCCCAGTTTGTCGAATTCACCGCATCCGCGGCCCTCGCCGCGGTGCTCGGTACGGTCCTCGCGCTTCGCACGACGCTGGCGTTGAGCGGAGGTGCGCGGTGAGGATCCGATACGCGGTCTATGCCGCCCTCTCCGTCGCCGCGGGGCTCTTCCTGCTGCTGCAACCGCTCTGCGCCGCGCGCCGGCACTACGGCGACGTCGCGCTGGCGCGACTCCCCGCCTGCGGCATGACCCCCTCGGGGAGGGTTCGCTACTGGGTGGCGGAGGGCCCCGAATTCCTGAGCGGACCTTGGCTGACCGAAGACGGCGCCGTCGTCTATCCCCCCATCGGCCAGACGTTCGCCCGGCACATGGCCTTGACCGAGCTCGACGCCGCCCGGCGGCCCCTCGCGATGTGGATCCGCGGGCCGGGCCTGATGCTCCCGCCCGCGGAGTACCCCGACAAGGCTTGCACGGTCCGAGCGACTCCGTGGCGGGCCGCCCCGGGATCGGGCTGGGATCGCCTCGTGGGGGGGGAGCCGCTCCGTTTCGAAGCGGCGGCGAGCATCGCCTACCACCTGACGATGCGCGAGCGCGGGACGGAGGCAGGCCGTTGGCGCGCGTGGATCGCAAGGGAGGGGCGCGTCCTTCTCTTCGATGGGCCCCCGACGGAGGCGGAGTATGGCGATTGGAGGCTCCACCGCGCGCAACAGGACGACGCCGATCCCGCCGGTGGCTTCGGAACCGACGGCTACGCGGCGGGCCGCGCCGCTCTCGACCGGGAGCCCTTTCACGGCGCCGCGCTGCTCCACGTTGCAGAGGGACGTCTGCTCGTCCTCGACCCCTCCGGCCGCCGCCTGCTTGCGATCACGCACGATCCCGCCGCGTCCGATGGCGAGGCGCTCGTCACGATCCGCGAGTCGGCACTCGCCGGTCGCCGTGGCGAGGCGCCGAGCCTGCTCGCGGCAGCCGGCTCCGCACGCTGGTTGATCCGCCTCGGCGACGAGGTGGCCGTGGTCGATCCGGAGGGCGCAGTACTCGGCCGCCTCCCCTGGGATCCCGCCACCGACCGGCTGCGGCGGATGCCTCTGAGCGGGCGCGCCGCAGTCGACGGCATCCATGCCAACGAGAGCGGAACGCACCTCGTCACCGACATGGCGCCCTACTCGCCCACGCACCTCCGCGTGCGGATGCGCCTCTTCCCGCCGGAGGGCGCGCCGGTCATGGGCGAGGTCGATCTCTACCCGATCACGCCGCAGGAGCGCCGCATCGAACTGCTGCTCGGCGCGCTTACGCTGCTGCGCCCGCCGATTCTCAACGCCGTCGCCCACTTCTCCGCGCCGCCCGACACGCGCGAGGAGATGCTCCTCTGGTGGTGGCGCGACCCCTTCCTCGCGCAGGACCACCGCGGCTGGCTGCTCGCCTCCGCCGCGATCGGCGCACTCTGCGCGCTCGTCGCCTGGCGCATCGCGCGCCGCCGCTGCCCGACGATGGCAGGCGTCCGTTTCTGGTCCCTCGCCTCGCTGCTGCTCGGCCCTCTCGGCCTCGCGTGGATGCGCGTCGCAATGCCGTGGCACGCGATCGAGGACGGCCGCGCCGTCAACCTCGACAGCTCTCCCGCGACCGATGCGCCGTGGCCGGAACCCGAGCCGACGCGGCCGCAGGTGATCGCGTAGCTTGCAGCTTGGCGAGGAACAGGGGGCGCGGGGGCGCGCGCCCCGCGGCGCAAGGGCCTCGTCAGGCGAGCGCCTTGACCCACGCCTTGATGTCGGTCTTGACCGCGACCCAGTCGGCGGGCAGGAGCATGTCGGGCATCCCCTCCGGTTCCGCGTCGTCGAAACAGCTCAACGCGTAGAGGACGTGCGTGATGTCGGTCGCGCCGTACTTGCGCCGGTAGAGGCCGAGCAGGTCCCCGAGGGGGCGGTAGCGCGTGGCGAGCGCATGGATGTCGACGAAGTCCCGCCGGGTGCCCCGCTGCGCCACCGCCGCGAGCTTCATCGCGGCGAGGTCGCCGAGCGCCGCGACGCGCGCGCCGGTCTCCCCGAGGGGGAGCGCCCCCTCCAGCAGCGGATAGCGGTACTCGATCAGGCTCACGCGAACGCCGTCGATGCGGCCGTGGAGCGTACCCCGCCGCGTCGAGAGGTCCGTCAGCGCGAGCCCTTCCGCGCGCAGGCGTCCCGCGTATCGCAACGGGTCGTCGAGCGCCTCCGGCGTGAACCAGTCGAGGTCCACCGAGCGCCGGTGGCCGAGGTGGAGCGCGACCGCGGTCCCGCCGGCGAGGTAGAACCCGTCCCGGGTCATGGCGCTCCCCATGCGCCCGAGGACCGCGGTCTGGGCACGCTCGAGCACCTCGAGGTGCGGCTTCATCGGGAGAGGCGCTCCTCCCAGACGCGGCGCGCGGGATCGGCCAGCCACGCGTCCACCTCGGCTTCCGGCAGATCCAACACGATTTGCCAGTAGCGGAGCTGTCGCGCATCGAGGTCGCGCCCCCGCGTGCGCCAAAGCAGATCACGAAGCCAGCTGTCGCCGGCCTCCGAGCGGAGCCACGCGAGCGCGGGTCCGTCGCCCGCCGAGAGCAGCCGGCGCGCGACCGGATCCCTGTGTTCGGGCCAGCGGAGCCGATCGAAGTCCTGGTCCCAGAAGAAGCGGCGCAGCGACGGCGGCAGCATTCCCCGCCATTGTCCCACGGACCGCCTCAGGGGGCGCATGCTCACGGCGCGCCGACGAAGACGAAGGCGCCCCAGCGGTGCGGGTCGGGGTGGGTCCTGCGCAGCGCCTTGCGCGCCGCGTGCAGCGCCTCGCAGGGCCCCCGCGCCCCCTCCGACAGGAGCCTCTTGTAGAAGTCTGCCATGAGAAGCGAAGTGCTCTCGTCGCCCACCTTCCACAGGCTCGCGACGACCGCCCGCGCGCCGGCGTAGCAGAACCCCCACGGCAGCGCGAGCACGCCCTCGTCGCGCTCGATCTCCCCCCGGTGGCTCTCGCAGGCCGAGAGCACGACGAGTTCGGCGCCGTCGAGGCGGCCGCGCCAGCGCTCGAGCAGGTCGCCGAGCGTCAGGAACCCGTCGTCGCCGGGCTCGGGGAGGCGCGGCGGCGTCAGCGCCAGCGCCGAGAGCGACGCGCGGCCGCCCTCGTCGACGAGGCCATGCGTTGCGAGGTGGAGGAAGCGCGCCCCCTTCGCCTCCGCGAAGAGTCGCGGCTCGGCCGCCTCCGCGCCGAGCAGCGTCACGACCTTGCCCTCCGGGAAGGCCGCGCGGATCGCCTCGACCTCGCGGCGCGTGCCCGGCAGCGGCGCGAGCGGGCCGTGCAGCCCCGCGGCGCCCCGCACGTCGCCGGCCGCGAGCGCGGGACCGGCGACGTTGGGCGCCTCCTCCGCGAGCGTGACGCCGAGCCTCCCCGGCTTCGCGTCGACGGTGCGCTCCTCCCCGCCGCGCAGCAGGCGCGTCGTCACGCTCGGCGCCCCCTCGGGCACCCCTGACATCGCCTCGCGCAGCCCCGCGAGATCGGCGACGTCGCGCCCCCCGTACATGACGATGACATCGCCGGCGAGGATGCCGAGCGCCGCCGCCTGCCCGTCCGGCGCCACCTCCCGGACGAGCACCCCCTTCTCCGGCCAGTTCCCCCCGTCTTCGTGGAACCGCGGGTCGCCGAGAGCGACGAGCGCCGGACCGTCCGCGCTGCCGCGCCCGCGCTCGCGCAGCCACGCGAGCACCGAGCCCGACGGCGCGTACGCGATCGGCGGGCCTTCGTCGATCCAGAGCGAGCCATCCCCGGTCGCGAGCGTCTCGAACGGGATTCTGTGGAGGGGGCCGTGGGGGAGGAGGTAGAGGCGCCTTGCGGCCTTCGCCGCCGCCCACACCTTCGGAGGGAGCAGCAGGTCGAAGAGGCGGCGGCTCGCGTCGCGGTCGAATCCGGAGGCGGTCGCGAGCGCCTTCGCGCACTCCTCCGCGGCCTTGTAGATCGCGACGATCCCGCCCGGGAGCGCGACGGCTTCGACCTCGCCGCCGGCCGGGCGCACGACGAAGACGAACGAGGCGCGCTCGCCGAGCGAGTAGAGCAGCAGCAACTCGCCGGGCGCGAGGAGCGCCTGGAGGCGGCCCGCGTCGAGCGGCGCCGTCTCGGGCAGCACCTGCTGCACCGCGGCGAGGCGGGCGCGACGCGCGCGGTCGAGCGCGACCTGGGCCTCGTTGCGCGCCTCGCGCTTAAGGCGGATCGACTCGCGCACGCCGCCCGCGACCGCGAGATCGTGCTCCTTCGCGCGCAACACTTCGAGTGCTTCCGCCGCTTCGACCGCAAGCTGCGCCGCTTCGATCCGCGCCCGTGCCGGCGCGTCGTCCCGCGCCCGGTCGAGCGCGGTCGCGACCGCGTCGACGCCGGCGCGGCCGAGCAGGTCGAGCAGGCCGCGCGCCCTCCCCCGCTCCGCCTGCGCGAGCGCCTCCAGCGGCCGCCCGAGGCGCACGAGGGCCTCGACCAGCACCGGCAGCGCGTCGCTCTCCTGGACGATCGCGGCGGCGTAGCGCGCCTCGTCCTCGAGCCCGAGCGAGCGGGCGTGGGCGCGCAGCGCCTCCAGGTGGTCGACGGCCTCGGCCAGCGGGGCGATCGCCGCCGCCGGGTCCCCGGCGTCGATCGCCTCGCGCCCGAGCGCGACGAGGGGGAGGTAGCGGTGGACCCAAGCCGTCTTCCGCCCGATCTCCGCCGATGCGCGCCATGCCGCGAGCGCCTCGTCGCGCCGCTTCGCCGCGGCGAGCGCGTAGGCGAGGTTGTTCAGCGCGAAGGCAGTGTCGGCGTGTTCGTCGCCGAGGACGCGCCGGCGCATCGCGAGCGCCTCCTCGAGCAGCGGCAGAGCCTCGGCGGCGCGACCGGACTCGAAGAGGCAGCTCGCGATGTTGTTGAGGCTGATCGCGATCTCGGGGTGGTCCTTCGCGAGCAGGCGCCGGCGCAGCTCCAGCGCCGCTTCGTGCGCCTTCAGCGCCGCCTCGACGTTGCCGATCTCGTCGAGGAGGTAGCCGAGGCTGTTGAGGCTCTGCGCGACGGACGGGTGCTCCTTGCCGAAGATCCGCTGGCGCATCTCGAACGCCTCGAGCTCGTGCGGGGCCGCCTCCACGGGCCGGCCGAGGTCGTCGAGGCAGCGCGCGAGGTTCGCGAGGCTGAGCGCGAGGTCGGGGTGGCCGCCGGGGTAGAGGCGCCGGCGCATCGCGACCGCCTCCTCGTAGAGCGGCAACTCGTCGGCGACCCTTCCCGCCTCGCCGAGCACGTGCGCTAGGTTGTCGAGGCTGTGCGCGACGTCGCTGTGGTCTCCGGGGAAGAGGCGCCGCCGCATCGCCAGCGCGGCCTCGCTCGCGGCCCGCGCCTCGGGGATCCTCCCCAGCTCGCAGAGCGTGTGCGCCATGTTGGCGAGCACGCGCGCGACGTGAGGGTGGTCGGAGCCGAAGGTGCGGCGGTAGATCGCGAGCGCCTGCTCCTCCATCGCGCGCGACTCCCTCGGCCGCCCGAGTTCGTCGAGGGTGCGGGCGAGATTCGACAGGCTCATCGCGACGTCCGGGTGGCTGTCGCCGTGCAAGCGGCGGCGCATCTCCAGCGACTCCGTGTGCAGCGGGAGCGCCTGCTCGAAGCGGCCCAACTCCATCAGGATGCCCGCGAGGTTGCCGAGGCCGGTCGCGACGCGCGGGTGGTCGCCGGGGTAGAGGCGCCGGTTCATCGCGATCGCCTCCTCGGCGTACGGCACCGCCTCCGCGGAGCGGCCGGCGCTGTCGAGGGCGACCGCCATGTTGTTGAGGCTGCCGGCGACCGCCGGGTGGTCGCCTCCTCGGATCCTGCGCTCGATCGCTAGCGCCTCGACGAGCGCCGCGAGCCCCTCTTCGTGCCGGTCGAGGCGCATCAGCGACATCCCGAGGTTGTTGAGGCATCGCGCGAGATCGGGGGTCTCCCCCGGATCGAGCCGGCGCGTCATCTCGAGGCACTCCCGCTGCAGCGCGAGGGCCTCCTCCTCCCGGCCGAGTTCCTCGAGCGTGTTCGCGAGGTTGTTGATGCTGGCCGCGACGGAGGCGTGGTCCCCCGGGAAGAGGCGCCGCCGCATCGCGAGGGCGTCGCGGTGGAGCGGCAGTGCCTCCGCAGGGCGGCCCAGAGCGACCAGCGTCGTCGCGAGGCCGTCGAAGCTGTCCGCGAGGTTGTCGTCGTCGTCCTTGTAGAGGCGGCGGCGGATCGCGAGCGCCTCCTCCTCGAGCGGCAGCGCCTCGGCCGGCTTTCCCAGCGCCCGGAGCGCGGTCGCGAGATTGCCGAGGCTCGTCGCGACGTTGGGGTGGTCCCCCGGGTGGAGCGCCCTCGTCCGTGCGAGCACGTCCTCGAAGACGCGCAGCGATTCCGCGGGCATTCCGGCCTTCAGGCAGACGTCGCCGAGGGAGGAGAGCGTCGCGAGCGCCGACGCCTCCTCGCCGCACCGCCTGTAGATCTCGGCCGCGCGCCGATAGCCGGCGATCGCCTCTTGGAAGCGGAAGGCGGCCGCCTCCGACTTCGCCTTTTCCCGCAGCGCCTTCGCCTCGACCGCATCCGCGGCGGCCTCGCCGTCGGCGACGGCGGTCCGCGGGACGGCGCAGAGGCATGTGAGGATGATGAACCGGACGACGGCGGCACGGCGCGGCATGCGACCTCCCCGCGACAAGGATAGCGGAACCGCGCGGCGCGGGGGGGCGCCGCCCGCCGGCGCTACCCCCCCTTCTCCTTGATCCGCATGCGCTCCTTCAGCGCGCGGCGGATCACGAACTCGATCTGGCCGTTGAGGCTGCGGAACTCGTCCGCCGCCCACTTGCGCAGCGCCTCGTGGACCTTGGGGTCGAGGCGCAGCAGGAACGCCTTCTTCTCGGCCACGCCCGCCTAGCCGCTGAGCGTCCCCGTGTTGACCACCGGTTGCGTCGCGCGGTCCGAGCAGAGCACGACGAGCAGGTTGCTGACCATCGTCGCCTTGCGCTCCTCGTCGAGTTCGACGATCTTCTTCCGGCCCAGCATCTCGAGCGCCATCTCGACCATGCCGACGGCGCCCTCGACGATCTTCTGCCGCGCCGCGATGATCGCGCCCGCCTGCTGCCGCTGCAGCATCGCCTGGGCGATCTCCTGCGCGTAGGCGAGGTGGCTGATCCGCGCCTCGATGACCTCGACGCCGGCGCGGTTGAGCCGGCTCTGGATCTCCTCGCGCAGCTTCGCCGCGACCGCGTCGGTGCTGCCGCGCAGCGAGATCATCGCGTCCTCGTGGGTGTCGTAGGGGTAGTGCGTCGCGAGGTTGCGCAGCGCGGACTCGCTCTGCACATGCACGTAGTGCGAGTAGTCGTCCACCTCGAAGCTCGCCTCGGCGGTGTCGACGACCTTCCACACGACCACCGCGCCGATCTCGATCGGGTTGCCGTCGAGGTCGTTCACCTTCAGCCGCTCGGTCTCGAAGTTGCGCACGCGCAGCGAGATGCGGGTCTTCGTGAAGAAGGGGTTCACCCAGTACCAGCCGTCCTTCTTGACCGTGCCGCGGTACTCGCCGAAGAGCAGCAGCACCTTCGCCTCGTTCGGGCTCACGACGATGAGCCCGAAGAGCGAGAGGAAGCTCGCGAGCAGCACGAGCGCGCCCGCGATGCCGGACGCGGCGCTCTGATGCTGCCCCGCGCGGATGAACAGCCAGACCGATGCCGCGAACCCGAGAAAGATCAGCAGCAGCATGGGCCCCCCGCGGGCGCCCGAACGTTCGATTTCCTTGACCATGTGTCAGTTCCTCCAGGACCGGGACCATCATATCGTACTGATATCACCGTGCAATTATTCGGCGGCCGGGTGCCGACGCGGAACGGGGGGGGACGCGGGGGGGGCCTCCCGCCGCCGCTCCGCCCGCCCCGCCGGATCGAAATGGACATCCTGAATGACCAGCCATATAATATGGTCATGAAGACCCTCTCCGCGTCCAAGTTCAAGGAGCAGTGCCTCGCCCTGCTCGACTCCGTGGGCCCGGAGGGCATCGTCATCACGAAGCGCGGCAAGCCGGTCGCGAAGCTGGTTCCGATGCGCGGCCCCTCCGCCGACCTGATCGGATGCATGAAGGGGAGGTTGCGGGTCAAGGGGAGCCTGCTGTCGACGGGGAGCGCATGGGATGCTGAATCTTGATACCCACATCCTCCTCGAGGCGGTCGCGGGAACGCTGACGCGCCGGGAGGCCGAACTCCTCTCGGGGGACTCGTGGAGCATTTCGGCCATCGTCCTGTGGGAGATCGGCAAGCTCGCCCAGCTCGGACGCATCTCGGTGGATCTCGACGACGCGGACCTTCTCCGCGTCCTGTCGCATCTCCCCGTCTGGCCGCTGGACGTGCCGGTCTGCCGCGAGATCCGCCACCTGGACTTCCGCGGCGACCCGGCCGACGAGGTCATCGCGGCGACGAGCGTGGTCCATCGGGTACCGCTCGTGACCCGGGATCGGCGCATCCGCAAGTCCAGGATGGTCCCGTTGGCGTTGTAGGGCTCCCCCGGCGGGCGTAGTCTGGTTGCATGCTGATCGACCACCTGAATCTCACGGTCCGCGACTTCGGCGAGAGCGCCGACTGGTACCGGCGCGTCTTCGGGTTCGAAGTCGTCGAGGACAAGCGCGACGCCTCCGGCGCGCGCTGGGGCGTGCTGCGCTGCGGCGACGCGCTGCTCTGCATCTACGAGCACCCCGAACTGCGCATGGAGGACGAGCCCGAAGGCATCCACCGCGTCAACCACTTCGGCCTGCGCATCTCCGACCGCGCCGCGTGGGAGGCGACGATGGGGCGCGAGGGCGTCGTCGCCGGCTACGGCGGCGCCGTCCGCTGGCCCCACTCGACCGCCTGGTACGTGACCGACCCGACCGGCTGGGAGATCGAGGTGGCGCTGTGGGACGGGAACCGCGTCGCGTTCGGCTGATCGCGGCCGACGGCCGGGGCCACGAGAAGGATGACATACCATGCGGTCATGTTGAGGGCACAAGTCCGGTTCACGCCGGAGCAGCATGCACGCCTGCGTCGCCGGGCCCGGCGGCTAAAGATCTCGTTTTCCGAGGCGGTGCGCAGGTGCGTGGACGCAGGCCTCGCCGAGGATTTTGCAGCCACGGACCGCGCCAACGGGGACCGGGAGGCGCTTTCCGTGGTCGGCAAGTACCGCGATCCGCGAGGTCGATCCCGGGTCGCCACGGATCACGACCGCGTGCTGGCGGAGGCCTATTGGCGTTGACCGTGTCATTGGACGCTTCGGCGACGCCTGATTCCGGCTGATGTGACCCGATGGACGGCGGGAGGGGTCAGTCGATCGGGTGGCCCGCCCTTGCCATCAGCAGCCGGATGAAGTTGCGGTGTTCCGGGCTGCCGGAGAGGTCGTAGCGGAGGGAGCGGAGGAAGGGCACGGGCCAGTGCTCGGGCTTCACGTTCCAGAGGTTCCAGACGAGGCGTCCGGTATCGGGGGAGCCGCCGTCGCACGCCCAGAGCGTGAGCAGGCGCTTCACGAAGGTGCGGTCGTCTCCGCCCATCGCGTGGGCGACCTCGGCGGCCCGCGCCTTGGTCTCGAAGTCCGGGTCGCGCCAGAGCCGCTCCACTGCGGCTTGCACGCGCGCCGAGCGCACGCGGCAGGAGGTCAGATATCGGAGCGCCTCCGGAGCGCGTGGACCGTGGCCGAGCGCCCCCACAAGCTGCATCGTGGCCTCCTCGTCGCCGGGGGCGAACGAAAGGAGCGCCACGGCGCAGGCGAGGGAGTAGTGCTGGTTGTCGGTGGAAATCCCCTCCCGCAGCCATCGAGAGTCCCCGTGGGAGAGCAGTGCCGCGATCGTCTCCGCCTGGGAGGCGGCGGCCGCTCCCGCGAGCAGGAGGCCCCTCTCGGCCTCGAGCGATCCACGATGGACTCCCGAAACGAGTCGGGAGATCAGTTCGGCGTGGCCCGCCGGCCCCATCGCGACGAGCGTCTCACGCGCGAGTGCCCCCTCGTCCCACGGAGCGGCGAGGCGGCGACCGACGACCGGCGCCCACATGGCACCTGCAGGCCCGAGATCGCATGGCCGCTGGAGCGCAGCCATCCGCGGCGCGTTCCCCCCGCTCGCCAGGTCGGCCCCGATGTCATCCGCGCCCGCGCCCCCCGGTCATGATCAGTAGAGGATCCGCGTCCGCAGCGTGCCCTTGATGCCCTTCCGCATCCGGCCGATCTCGCGCGCGCCGATCATGCCGGTTGTCTCCGGCGTCTGCGGCACGTGCAGCGTCACGACGTCGCTCTGCGCGAGCCGCGCGTCGAGGCCGCCCGCGGCCGGCGTCGCGTTGCCGAGCGGGAGACGGTGCCGGCGTTGCGGATCAAGCCGACCGGAGCTCGCGGAGAGCGGAACCGCGCCTTCCCTCCGACGGCACCACCACACGCCTGACTCCGGATCATGCGGTAGTCCGTAGCCGGCCCTGGTGGGAAGACTTGCCCCGTCGCAGCAAGGCAACCAGTGGTACGATGCGTCCAGTGGGATGGGAACTACCACAACGGTTGGGGACGTCCTTGACCAGCTTGATCGCGGCGGTGTCGCAGAGGCTTGGCTCCTAGCACATGAAGCCGCGTGTGAGGCCGCAAGGCGACTCGCCGTCTCGGGCAGGGTCCGCTGGGCCGACGCGGAAGACCTCGTTCAGGAGGCAGTGCTCAGGGCCTTCTCGAACGAGGCGGCCGCGCTCCGGCGCGCAAGCCGGCATACGCCTGTGGCCGCATGGCTCTCAGGAACCATCAGGAACGCCGGAGCCGAGGCGCACAGGTGCTCAGGCCGGCCGGAGTCCATGGGTGGCGCTGGCCTCCTTCCGCCGCAACGGGCCAGCAATCTTGAGGACGACCGCACATTGCCCGGAGCCGGTCTGGGCTTGGAAGCCCTTCCCGTCGATCGGCTTACGGCGCGCCAGAGACGGGCGATGTGTCTGCGCCTCGACGGTTGGCCCATCCTCAGGATCGCTCAAGAGCTCGGTACGAACTGGAAGTCCGCGCGACAGCTCATGGATAGGGCGATCGCGAGGCTGCGCCGATCGGTGGACGATGTAGCGAAGCCGGCGCACGGCTGGGCGCGACTCGTGCCTCATCGTGTGCGCGCATGCCTGCCGCACAAGAGTCGCGAGATACTAGTCCGACTGTCCGAAGGCGCCTCGATTGCCGACCTCTCCCTGGAGCACGGCGTCAGTCGTGAGTGCATGCGTGGGCGCGTCCGCCGGCTCAGGGCTTCCTGCACGCAGAAGGGCTTGGACGCAGCGCCGATCGTCCCCCCCCCCCCCCCACCGCCCCCACGATCAGCGCAGCCCACCCCTCCCCCCCC